>OIET01000737.1_pt1 | contig 23512 bp, 31 predicted proteins | sample 1581871 | NCBI WGS metagenome assembly OIET01 (sample SAMN03279760, study PRJEB24777) | human gut metagenome | isolation source: fecal sample PR121 from 1 month old male Malay infant, vaginally delivered... | place: Singapore | collected 2005-09-16
AATTGGTCACAGATGCTATAATTATATGGTAAAGGTTCCAAGAAGATATGTGATATATAAAAGGAGAACAAAATTATGGGGAGATTGAATATTAAGAAAAAAAATCGAAAAAAAATGGCTGCGGCTGTTTTGTGCGGTGTATTCCTGTGCAGTATGCTGTCCGGCTGCGGACAGAGCCCTCGGTCTGATAAGACCACAGTGACGCTGCTGTATTCAAACGATTTTAAAAATCTTGAGCAGCTGGTGGAATCGACTTACCCCGACATTGACCTCCAGTGTGAACGGACGCCTTACCCCAGTGAGCAGCTGCGCCAGCTGGAAAAGGGCGTAGGGCCCGACCTGCTGCTGACCTCACAGCCAACCTCCAGCAGCATTTTAGACTATGCGCTGGACCTCAGCGATACAAAGGCAAGCGTGGCCTACGACGGAACCGTCATGGAACTCCTGAAGCAGAACGGCAAAACCTATCTGCTGCCACTCCCAGGCCAGTACAAGGGATATATTGTCAATGAGACCCTTTTTCAGGAGGCGGGGCTGGCGCTTCCCACCACCAATCAGGAGCTGGTTTCAGCGATGGTGGCGCTCAGGGAAAAGGGTATTGGCGTCGGTGGGGACGGTGTCAATTTCAGCATTGAGAGTGACTACAACACAGACCTTGGCATGTTCTTTGTGGGGGACATGGTGCCAGATTTTCTGGGTACAGTCTCTGGCGTACAGTGGATGGCCGGGTTCAGGGAAAAGAAAACCACCTTTTCGGGACAGTGGGAAGGGGCCTTTGATCTGGCCAGTCAGATGACAGCTGCCGGCGTGATGGACGGCGCAGCCCTCGGCAAGAGCCGGAATTCGATTCGCAATCTGGAGCGTATGGCAGACGGGACTCTGGCCGTTGTTTTCGGCGGCTCTGACCTATACACAAGAATGGTTAATGAAAACCGGGAAAACGCAGAGGCCGGCACATCTCCTGAGTACCGCTACCGGATGCTGCCCCTGCTCAGCGATGCGGGCAACAGCCCCTGGCTTATCCTTGCGCCATCCGCCTATATTGGAATCAACACCCATTCAGACATTAAAACCCAGGAGGCATGCCGCCAGGTGCTGGAGCTCATCTCAACCAAAGAAGGCCAGGAGACCCTGACCAGGGATATCCAGATGGGTTATTCCTATCTGAAGGATTATCAGCCTGAGCATTCAGACGTGATCACCGGGCTTGAGGAATATGTAGACAGTTCCTACGTCTACAATGTGCAGTTTCCGGATAAAATCGTAGAGTATCTGGGTGAGATGTCCCGCCAGGTTTTTGTGGGCAAGCTGACCCCCGAAGATGCGTTGAAGGCTGTCGACAAATACTATTATGAGGGATCAGACCAGGTGGATTATGACTTGTCTGTGGTGGGCACCATTAAAAACGACCTGCTGCTGCAGGATTACAATACCCGCCGGAAAGAGGCTGAAATTGGAAACCTTCTGGCCGACAGCGTGGCAGAGGTCTCGGGCGCATCCATCGCGGTGGTTAACGGGGGCGGTATCCGCGGAAGCCTGTACGCCGGAGAGGTATACGGCAGTGATCTGGCCGCTGTGTGTCCCTTTGACAACCAGGTGGTCGTGCTGGAAATGAACGGCCAGGTTCTGTGGGATATGCTTGAAAACAGCCTGTCCGCCTGTACCGACACATTTCCGGGCGGACGTTTCCTGCAGGTTTCCGGTATCCGCTACACCTTTGACAGCAGCAAAGAGCCCGGCGCCCGTCTGAAATCTGTCACGCTTGCGGATGGCACCACCCTGGACAGGCAGCAGAAGTATCAGGTCGCGGTCAATGATTATATGGCTGGAAAGCAGGGCTACGCCGAAAATAACGGCGATGGCTATACCATGCTCAATGTCTACAGCGGCGACATCCCAAAGGGCAGCGTGCGTCTCGTAAAAGAGACTGACCTGACCTACAGGGACGCGCTGGCGCAGTATTTTGAAAACCATCGAAATGCCCCTGTGAGCGCGGAACTGGAAGGGCGCATTACCGACACAGGAAAATCGGAATGAATAAAAGAGGAGAAAGCAGGATGAAGATGAAAAAAGGAGAATGGATACCGATACGCTATATGTTATGTCTGTTTTTGATCCTGCTCGTCCTGTTTTTTAGCATTCTGTGGCGTACCTACCAGAACGAGACCCAGGAAACCGTGACCAATATCAGTGAGGTGTACCTCCAGGAGATGACCACGCAGGTCAGCAACCACTTTACCACTAACATGGACAGCCAGTTTTCCCAGATCCGCACAGTTGTCAATACCCTGTCGGAAACAGAGCTCTCGGATACGGCGAACCTGACAGCCTTTTTAAGCCAGCTCCAGGAGAACAATGATTTTTCCCATGTTGCCCTGATCAGCGCCAATGGAATGGCGTACTCGCCAAATGGGGCGATGCCGGCCATTTCAAAGATTAAGGAGCTGGACCGGCTGCTGTCCGGCACCGGCCGCCTTATCTCGGTCAATGAGACAATATGGGGCGAGGATATGCTCATGCTGGGCATGTCCATCACACCCAAGGCCTTTGGAAACGAGCAGCTGGCGGCCATTGTCGTGGGGATCGACACAGCCCAGATCGGCGAGAAGCTGATCTTAAACAAAAGCGGCACCGATTCGCATTCCAGCATTGTGACAGATGAGGGTGACTTTATAATCGAGAGTGACCTGCCGGAAATGGCAGGCCAGGGCTCCAACCTGTTCTCTATTCTGAACAGGAAAGCCGCCTTCGACCAGGGCTATGACCTCGACACCATTCTGCAGGATATCGGCCAGGGGAGATCGGGAATGGTCTCGCTCAGAATTGGGGACTACCATGAATACGCATATTACACCCCCATCCCTGAGACGGGCTGGTATGTCTTTACCTCCATGGGCTATGACACTGTCAATTCCCAGGTATCGAGCCTGAGCCGGTTTATGATGCTGGCGGCCTGCGGCGTGATGCTCAGCGTTCTGATGATTCTGGCCGCGTCCTTTCTTTTGTACAACCGAAAGGAACGGCAGATCCAGCGTCTGCTCATGGCGGAAAAGGAAAAGGCCGAGCGGGCGAGCCAGGCCAAGAGCGATTTTCTGTCCCAGATGTCCCATGAGATCCGGACGCCGATGAACGGCATTGTCGGAATGACAGAGGTGGGGCGCCGGTACACCCACAACCCGGCCAGGATTGAGAACTGTCTGGACAAAATCAGCCTGTCTACCCAGCACCTGCTGTCATTGGTCAACGATATTCTGGATATGTCCAAGATCGAGAGCGGAAAAATCGAGCTGCACGAGGAGTCCTTTGATTTTGGACAGCTCTTTAAAGCCCTGACCACTGTCTTTTATACTCAGGCCAGGGAAAGGGGCATTGAGTACAATGTTTATGTAAATGGAGCGCTTGAGGACGAGCTGGTGGGCGACGCCCTGCGGCTCAACCAGATTTTGACGAATCTGCTCTCAAACGCCATGAAATTTACCCCAAAGGGCGGAAAGGTCTGCATGACAGCAGAGGAAATCCGGCGTGAGGAAGACCGGTTCTGGATCGGGTTTGAAGTGCGGGACAGCGGGTGCGGCATTGCCAAAGAGAACCTCGGACGTATCTTCGAGGCCTTTACCCAGGAGGATTCTGGCGTGGCCCGCAAATATGGCGGCACCGGGCTTGGCCTTCCCATCACCAAGCGCTTTGTGGAGATGATGGGCGGCAGCATCTCTGTGGAGAGCCAGGTGGGCAGCGGCAGCTGCTTCAGGGTAGAGATTCCCTTTAAATACGCTGCCGGATACGGCGCCGAGCACGTGCCCTGCGGCAATGGCCAGCGAGTGCTGGTTCTTAACCAGATTTCCCTTATCCTGGAAAGCGTAACCGGAATCCTGAACCGTGAGGGATTTCTGGCGGAAGGCGCTGAGACACAACAGCAGGCCGTCGAAAAGCTTAAACAGGCAGCAGAAAGCGGCAGGCCCTACACGCTGTGCTTTATCCGCTGGGATTTCACAGCTGACCTCCGGTCGCTGGGAAAAGCGCTGCGGGCACCTGTGGGGGATCAGCCTCCAAAATTTGTGGTCACAGGCTATGACAAAGACGAGCTGGACGAAGCCGCTGCTGTCATTGACGCGGACGGCGTTCTCACCCGCCCGACAGACCATACCGAGCTGTTCCAGCTTTTTGACAAGCTGGAATTTGGCGCAGATGATCTCCAGAAAGCGCCCCAGGAGGACAGCCTGAAAGATAAAAATGTGCTGATCGTGGAGGATAACCCGCTAAACATGGAAATTGCCGAGGAGCTCTTAAAAATAGCGGACGCCAGAGTACAAGGCGCGGCCAATGGACAGGAGGCAGTGGAAGCCTTCACCCGTTCGCCTGAGGGCTTTTTCGACCTTATTCTCATGGATATGCAGATGCCGGTCATGGACGGCGCTGCCGCTACCCGCGCCATCCGGGCCCTGAACCGGAGCGACGCGGACGCCGTGCCCATTGTCGCCATGACGGCCAACGCCTTTCAGGAGGATATCCGGAAATGTCTGGACAGCGGTATGGACGCCCATATCAGCAAGCCCTTTATGCTTGAAGATATCCTCCAGCGCTTTGCAGAGGTGCAGACCGTAAAGAAGATGAAATCCTGCCCAAAATGAGGTATAATAAAAGCAGGCAGGTGAAAATAAATGAAAAATGATGTGCTCATGTACGAAAATGTCTATGAGATCCTTAAAGATAAAATTGAGAGCGGCCGTCTGCCAAGGGGCTCGCGGCTGCCCTCGCGCGCCGAGCTTTGCAAGGCGTTCGGCACCTCGGAGAAATCCGTCCGCCGGGCCGTCGAGCTGCTGGCAGACGAGGGGTTTGTTAAAACAGAAAAGCGGAAAAGGCCTGTTGTAGCCTTTAACCCTGTGGCACAGCCGCGGAAAAAGGCGCCGCCGGCCAGAGGAACAGGTGCCTTTGTCACCGAGGATACCTTAAAGACCGGCGTTCTGCTGTGCTTTCCGCTCATCGCCCAGGGGCTTAAGCTCTGCCAGGGCGATGAGTGGGCTGTTCCCCAGGCCATTATCGACCAGATGGACCCCGGGCAGCCAGCCGCCTTCTGGCGGCTTTCAAAACGTTTATGGCGTTTTTTTGTTGCCCGGACCGGCAATGCCCTGGCGCTGCGCGCGGTGGACTGCCTTGGCTATACCGGGATTGACCCGCTTTCCGGCACCCGGGAGATGCGGGAGGGCTATCTTGAGAGTATTCGGGAATTGTTTGAATGCGTCCGGCAGGGCGGTTCGTTTGAGTCCATCCACTTTGGGGACTTCTCAGCCCTTTATGACTTTGTGGGAATGGCTGAAAAAAAAGCGGAAAGCCGCAGCGGCTCAGCGCTGCCCGTCAGTAAAATCGATCAGAAGCTCACAAAGGCAGAGCGGTATTCGAGCGTTTATCTGGATATCATAAGCCTGATCGCTGTGGGTTATTATAAGCCCGGCGACCGGCTGCCCACCCATGAGGCGCTGCGCAAAATTTATAACGTCAGTGTCGATACCACGGTCAGAGCAGTTCAGATTCTCCAGGAATGGGGCGTGGTGGAAGCCACGCCCGGCAAGGGCATCTTTGTGACCATGGATCTGGACGGTTTAAAAAAGCTGACCATCAGCCCCGGGATGATCGCCAGCCATGTCCGCCGCTTTTTGGACAGCCTGGAGCTTTTGTCGCTGACGGTGGAAGGCGTGGCAGTCCACGCGGCAGAGAACGCGTCAGCCAGCGAGGCGCAGGAGCTGTATGATGAGATTGACAGGCTGTGGAACAGGCTTTACCTTTATGATCTGACGCCGCGGGTGCTGCTGAATTTTATCACTGAGCATATCCAGTACGACGCCATGCGCAGCATTTACGGCGTTATTCAGAAAAACCAGCACGTGGGCAGGAGCATCCCAAATCTGGTCAACCCGGTCAAAACAGCGGTCAACTGTGAGCTTCATGAACAGTGTATGGAAGCCGTGGGCTTTTTGATGGAGGGCCGGCCCCGGGATTTTGCCCGAAAAGCCACAGAAATGTTTGACCATACCCGTGAGCTGGTCATTGGCGAGTGCCGCAGGCTGGGCTACTGGGAGGCCGCCATGGCAGTGTATGACGGCGATCTGCTGTGGAAATAGCCTCCCAAAGCAGACTAATAAAATACCTTGAAAAGTCGGCTTAAGCCACCAGTTTGGCTGTCAAAAAAGAGGAAGCACCCGAGACTGCGCCTTTTATCCAGATAAGAAAAAAGGTCCAAGCGCTGTGTTGAACGGTTAGGAATCGTGCCATTTTACCGGAACAGCCGGACATTGGCGAGATCAGCCATTAACATTTATAAAGAAGATACAGGTGAGTGGGCAGCGCCCGCAGGACGCTTTTTTCTTTCTTAGGTAAAAGGCTTCGTCTCTCAGGTTTTTGACACACTGAAAGTTGGCTTAAGCCACCATTTTGATAAAACTGAGGAGCAGCTTCAGCCCGTAGAAGATAATGACCGCGCCGCAGACCACGTTGATGGCTCGCAGAACCCGGTCGTTAAATTTATGGCTGAACAGGGTGATGAAAACCGTCAGGCCCAGGAACCAGAGGCAGGAGGCTGAGGCAACCCCGGCCATAAAGGCGAGGCCCTGCTCTGCGGGAAGGGTGACCCGGAAGGCACCCAGCATCATGGTGCCATCGATGATGGCCTGAGGGTTGAGCCAGGTGACCACAAAGGCTGTGGCCACCACCTGGCGCAGCGGCAGGTTCACATCCGCAGAGGTATCCAGTGTTCCCCTGTCCCGCAGCAGGCCTGCGCCAATAACAATGACAATGACCCTGCCCGCCAGCAGCACAAGCTTCTGAACCCAGGGAAACTGTTCCATGAGCGCGCCGATGCCAAAGAAACAGGCCAGAGCCAGGGAGATGTCAAAGAAAATAACGACGAGCGCTGTCGCGGCAGCACGCCTGCGGCTCTGTGTGAGCGCCGTGTTGATGACGAACAGATTTTGAAGGCCGATGGGCGCCACGTAGGCCAGGCCCATGGTCAGCCCTTGAAGAAAATGCATAAAAACCTCCTGATACCAGTCAAAATAGGGATGTTATGCTTTATTATACGCTTTATCCGCGGCGGTGTACACAGCCAAAGCAATAAAAAACCCAGCCCAAAACCCGTGGCGGCGGTGGGACGCGGCCCCGACAGCCTTTAAACCCGGAGGCGCAAAGCGCAGGCGGCAAAGAGGACACGCCCTCCGGGCTAAATCAGGACAGAGTCAGGGTACTTAAAAACCCCGAGGGCCTCACAGGAGCAGGCATTGCGCGCCTGTCCTCAGAGCGACACCAGCGGCCGTCCGGCCTTTACAAAATCCGGACGGCTTTTTTTACACCCCCAGGACAGCCCGGCGGCGCGGGGCGGTTTTCTTCCTATTAGAATAAATATAAATACGTAAATCATAAATGCATTAAGGGATGTATCCGGCACACGACAAAGCCGGCAAACCCGCCAAATCCAGATGTCCATAGGCAGCGGCGGCAAACCAGTGATATACTAAAGCCATCAAAACGAAAGGAGATCCCCCCAATGGCCTATGAAAGACAGAAGCTGAAAAATGAGCTTAAGATCAATCTGAACTATGGTGAGATTGGCGGAAAAATCAAGAAAAAGCTTAAGACCTTCAGTGGTCTGAGCACCGATGAAGCCATCGCCACACCCGAGGCGGTGGTGCGCACCGCCAAAGCCCTGGGCACTCTGATGGACCCCATCATCAGCGATATTACCAATGTGATGTATTACGATAATATTGAGACCGCCTGACGCGGCGTTAAGCGTACATAAAATACAAGGAGGGAGAAAAGATGGAAACTGTCACCACAAAAAATCTGGATCTGGAATTTCTGTTAGAAAACGGCGATACCGATACCCTGAGCCTGCCCGACTATCTGGACGGCCTTACCCAAGAGCAGATTACCGCGGCGGCTGACACCGTCATCGCGCAGAATATTTTCCACCCCGGCGGCTTTGCCTACCAGAAGCTTAAGAGCTACGAATACGTTGATAAAACCGTCCGAAAGACCGAACTGGAGATCTGACGGAAAACCCCTGGGGCACAGCACACTTTTGCGCTGTGCCCCTTTTATGATGACAGCGCCACCCCAGGTTGCGGATATGCAAGCAACGGCTGGTAGACGGCCGGGACACTTTCGGTTAAAATAAGAGGAAAAGGGACGGAGGTGTCTGAACATGGGCTTTAGCGAAAATTTAAGGCGGATCCGGAGGGAGCGGGGTATCTCCCAGGAGGAGCTGGCAGAACAGCTGAAGGTGAGCCGCCAGGCTGTATCGAAATGGGAGCAGGGAAACGGCTACCCCGAGGTCGAGAAGCTGCTTTTGCTTTCAGAGGTGTTATCGGTCTCTCTGGACCGTCTGATGAGCTTGAATACAGAGGCCGGCGGGGAGGAACGCGCCGGCGCCAAAGGCAGCGGACAGACCGGGCGGATTTTAATCGCCTCCTTTGATGGAAAATCAATTGTGAACTGCTGCCGTGTACAGGCGTCCCCCCGGTTCAGGACAGGGAAGGATGCGCCCAAATACGCCCTGTTCGGCGTGGACGGCAGCTCTTTCTGGGGAGACAATAACACGGTGCTGGGCTGGTATCGTGAGGAGGAGGCCCTTGATCGGGAAATTTTGGAAATAAAGAATGCTCTGGCGGAAGGCTGCGTCTCCTATACCCTCAAGTATGCGGTTAAGGTAAAGCGGCGCTGGGGTAAAATAAAGATTGTGGAATAGCACCATCTGTGCTATGCTTGATGCAGTTGAAAAGAGAGGTGGTATTTCTTGAAACGCTGCATTGTAATGACTGGAATAGCCTGCAAATCATTTTAAAATAACAGGAGGATAAAATGACTATTCCAGAGAAAAAAATCTATCCCCGTACGGGTGACAGACAAACGATTTATTTAAAGAATGTGATCACCAACCCCAGCATAACGGTTGGCGAATATACCATGTATAACGACTTTACCAGCGACCCCGCATTGTTTGAGAAAAACAATGTTTTATACCAGTATCCTGTAAACCACGACCGGCTGCTGATCGGGAAATTCTGTTCCATCGCCTGCGGCGCGCGTTTTCTGTTTAACAGCGCAAACCACACCATGCGCTCGCTCTCAACCTATCCCTTCCCGCTTTTTTTTGAGGAGTGGGACCTTGACCCACGAGACGTGGCAGCGTCCTGGGACAATAAAGGAGACATCGTCATCGGCAATGATGTCTGGATTGGCTATGAGGCGGTCATACTGGCTGGCGTGACCATCGGTGACGGGGCAGTCATCGGCGCCCGGGCGGTGGTCACAAAAGATGTTCCGCCCTACACCATCGTGGGCGGGGTGCCCGCCCGGCCCATTAAAAAGCGTTTTTCCGACAGGACCATTGCCGATCTGCTTGAAATAAAGTGGTGGGACTGGCCCAGGGAAAGAATTGCCCGGAACCTCGCCGCCATACAAAAAGGCTGTACCGGACAGCTGAAATAAAATTGACCGGATGATCGAAACAGAGGCACGGCACATTTTTGTGCTGTGCCTCTCGTTTTATGTTATACTAAAGCCATAGTTACTGAACCGGAGGAAATCAGAATATGTCCACCCTGTTTCTTCACGGGCTCGGCCAGAACGAACTGAATTTGAGCTTGGACCCGCTGCTTTACTATCTATCCCTTGACGATGGAGAAATCGCATGCCCGGCACTGGTGCTCTGCGGAGAAAAGGACAGGGCCAACAAGCTATAGTAATAAACTTTTAAATTGGAGGGAAATACAATGAAATTAGGTATTATCCGATGTATGCAGACAGAAGATTTCTGTCCGGGAACCATGGATTTTAAAGTGATTAAGGAAAGAAAAGGCGCCTTTGAAAATGTAACAGAGGATATTGAGCTTATCGGCTTTACCAGCTGCGGTGGGTGCCCTGGAAAGAAAGCCGTTCTCAGGGCAAGAGAGCTTGTGAAAAGAGGGGCGGACACCATCGCCTTTGCCTCCTGTATCCAGAACGGAAACCCTATCGGCTATCCATGCCCATTTGCCAGGAAAATGAAGGAGATTGTCCAGAAAGACCTGAAGGATGAAGAGATTCGGTTTATTGATTATACGCATTGAGTACTTCTGGGATGATTGTTTAGATAATTTCACTTATCCGGAGGAATCCTATGAATCTTAAAAAAATTGGTTTTGATGAAATTTCAAACTGGCTGAAGGCTCTGATCATGGATTATGGGTTTAGTATTGAGACACTTTCAAATTATCTTTTTCTAACGCGTAAGCAGATCCTTTGGCTTTCAGATGGAAAACTGGATTTTCTCTCAGATGAAAATCTGGATAAGGGCCGTGTTTTCGATAAAGTGGCTGCCCTGTATCTCAGCGCCGAGGAGGATAGAGACCTGGAGCTGGCTGGATTTTTGGGTGTGCTGATCAACTATCACCGCCTGTCACAGCAGACGATTGCTAAAATGTCATGTGTTGAGTCGAGAACCTTTTGCAGGGCCGGTATGAAATGATCTCTGAAAGCGCCAAATACCGTATGGCGGTAACGGTGATGTCCTTGCGGTTCTGTTTAAAAGAAAGTGAGCCTAAAGATTATAGAATTAAGTTTAAAAAGAAGTAGAATTTAAAATCCTTGCCATAGTGTTCTTCTTTGGACATTGTGTGATCGTATTGGCGATATTTCAGTCGTATATCGTTTGGATTTGTTATATGGTTATCGTACAAGTCAAGATTGGAGGTGCGCGGCAAATGAATTTCGGCTACAGCACAGAAGCAACCGATTATCTGAAGCAAAAAGATAAAAAACTGGGTGAAGTCATTGAGAAAATTGGGATGATTGAGCGCGCCGCGGATACGGATCTGTTCGCATCGGTCGTTCACCATATTGTTGGCCAACAGATTTCAACAAAGGCCCAGGCGACGATCTGGCAGCGGATCAACGATGGCCTCGGCACCTTAAACGCGGACGTCATCCTGGACGCGGGCATCGAGCGGCTGCAGGCCTTTGGAATCAGTTTCCGCAAAGCAGCGTACATTACCGACTTTGCGGAAAAGGTTAAGACCGGCGCTTTTGATCTGGAGGGAATCTGGGATAAATCCGACGAGGAGGCCATCGCCAGCCTTGTGTCCTTAAAGGGCATTGGCGTATGGACCGCAGAAATGATTTTACTGTTCTGTATGGAGCGTCAAAATGTTTTCAGCTATGACGATCTGGCCATCAGGCGCGGCCTGCGCATGGTGTACCATCATCGGGAGATTGACAGAGAGCGTTTTGAGCGGTACCGCAGGCGCTACAGTCCCTACTGCAGTGTTGCGAGCCTGTACCTTTGGGCTGTGGCAGGCGGCGCGGTTCCTGAGATGAAGGATTACGCGCCAAAGAGAAAGCCTGTTAAAAAGAAAAAGACGTGTAAAGCCACAGAATAATTGAAAGCAGGAGGATGAAAATGTCAGATGTAAGAATTTATACCACTCACTACGCTTCGCCCCTGGGCGGAATTACCATTGCCAGCGACGGCGCAGCGCTGACAGGGCTTTGGTTTGACGGCCAGAAATACTTTGGTGATACGCTGCCAGAGCAATACGTGGCGGGGGAGCTGCCTGTCTTTGATGCGGCAAAAAATTGGCTGGATATTTATTTTCAGGGTAAGTCGCCTGATTTTACGCCGCCGCTGCTGCTTGACGCCAGTCCATTTCGCAGGGCAGTATGGGAGATACTGCTTACCATTCCTTTTGGGCAGACCATGACTTACGGAGAAATCGCGGATAAAATCGCAGAGCAAAAGGGCACTGACAGAATGTCCGCCCAAGCGGTCGGAGGCGCTGTGGGGCATAATCCCATTTCCATTATTGTGCCCTGCCACAGGGTTGTGGGAACGAGCGGCAGCCTGACAGGCTACGCGGGCGGCATTGATAAAAAAGTAAAGCTGCTGACACTGGAAAAAACAGAGATGTCGGGCTTTTTTATTCCTAAAAAGGGAACGGCGCTGTAAAATAAGAGAGCTAACAATGAAAATTAGAAGGATGATCATTGACGATTATGGCAAGGTTTATGCGCTTTGGACGCTTTGTAAAGGAATGGGTTTGAATGATTTAGATGATTCAAAAGAAGGCATTGAACGTTTTTTAAACCGAAATCCTGATACATGTTTTGTTGCAGTAAATAATGGCCGTATCCAGGGTGTGATTTTGGCTGGAAACGATGGACGCAGAGGCTATATCCATCACACAGCGGTTCATCCTGATTATAGAATGCAGGGGATTGCAAGCAGACTGGTTAAAATGGCAATGGAAGCTTTAAAGAATTGCGGCATCCATAAAGTAGCGCTGGTGGTTTTTGACAAAAATCTGGAGGGTAATCAATTCTGGGAAAAAATGGGCTTTAGTGTCAGAGAGGATCTTATTTATCGAAACAAGGTGATAACAGAGACAATTCGAACAGATATATAACCCATTACTGCACAAGGAAATAGCCTGTTCTGGCGGTTTTAAACCCTCAAGCCCACTGCAAACAGAAGGCTTGAGGGGATATGTCTGGTAAATCAGCTGACCACACTGCTGCCTAATCTTCTGAGTTCTTTCTCAAGTTTCAGAATCAGATGGTTCAGTGAAAAGATACAGACATCTTCGGTTTTGACAGCGGTTTCCCTTTGGAGAATTTCACCAATATAGATCAACCGCCCTTCAATCAGCGTCTGAAAAATCAGCTCGAGCTCAGGTCGATCAAAGCCCGTGTTTCCAGAAGTAACTTTGATCTTAACTTTTTCCAGAAGAGCATCTTGATCGTTATACAGAGCATCTTTTTGAGTGGAATTTACAATGCAATCAAATATAATTTGTATTATTGTAATATCAGAATCGGAAAATAAAGGGAAAGATATTTGTGTCATGGTAAAACCCCCTTTCTGCATTCAGGTAAACCATTACTTTCTTTTATTATACCACGATTTCTTATATGACAAAGTTAAAAAAGTGGTAAAAATTTGCTATATTTAGAATATAGGTTTCTCTATGGTAATTAGCATTCATAAATATTCATTAAAATCTATATAACACCATGTCTATATAAAGATACAAAAGTAGAATCACTTAAAAAGGTTGTTTTAATATTAAAAACGTTTAGAAGCTTTTCAGATAATTTAAAAATAACCAATACTTCTTTGTTGAAGGTAGATAATTTTTTTAAGAAACACTAAAGAATGGCCGGCGGATTTGGAAAATTTTTTATTTGTATCAAAATAAAAGAATGCCCTATAGTCAATATAGATAATGATAATATAGGGTGCAGCCATCTTTTGTATATGGAGCACGGCGCATTTTTGCGCCATGCCTTCTTTTTATGCTATACTTACCTTAGCTAAAAAGTCGAAAAAAGCAGGGAGGCTGCAAAAATGATGAGAAACCCAGAACAGACAGTCGGCAATATGGCGGATAAAGCCAGTATGGCCCTGATCAGCTATATTGATGGGGAGGGATATCCGGTCACAAGGGCCATGCTGAAGCCCAGAGAGCGGGAGGGAATAAAAACTTTCTGGTTTACCACCAATACCTCATCCAATAAGGTAAAGCATTTCCTTCAAAACCCTAAGGCGAGCATCTATTTCGTCGACAGGCGTTATTTCCGTGGAGCCAGCCTGAGCGGAACCGTCGAGGTTTTAGAGACGCCCGAGGCCAAGGAGCGGATCTGGCGGGACGGTGATACCATGTATTACAGTGAGGGCGTTACAGACCCAGACTACTGCGTGCTGAAATTCACAGCCACGAAAGGCAGCTATTACAGCAATTTTAATTCGGAAGATTTTGAAGTGTAAAGGACATGCGGTTTACAGGCATGAGAGAGCAGGCGGGACATGATTAAAAAAGCAGAGATCGATAACGGACGCGGCTTTGACTGGGGGCGTGCCTCGCGAGATTACGCCAGATACCGGGGTATCTACCCCCGGGAGTTTTACCAGAAAATCCTGGACATGGCCTGGCTGCCTTTTGAAGACCCCGTTGCGGGGCAGAGCGAGGCTCTTGTTTTAAAGTATAATCCTGAATGGACCGGCTGCGGAGAAAAGAGGCACCCCATTGCCATACCCGAAATCTACAGCCAGTACTTTACCATTGAAAGCCAGGAGGTTTTTGATTTAAGGGTGCCTTTCAGCCGGGAGAGCTGGAACGGACGGATGAAAGCCTGCCGAGGGATCGAGGCGTCTCTGCCTGAGGAGGACATCGCCGCCTTTGATGCGGAGCATCGACATCTTTTGGCCGCGGCCGCGCCAGAGAAATTCAAGGTTCGGCACTACGCTGCCATAAGCGTCCTGAGGAAACGATAAGCATGGCCGCTGCCAGTATTTCTCTAAATTAAAAAATATAATGGAAAGGTCAGACAAGGGAATCATGGAAAAAAAGAAAACAATCAAAGGCTGCCTTTGCGCCATTTTCTGTGAGATACTATTTGGGCTGAGCTACTTATTTACCAAGCATGCCACCACGTCGGTGGACTCGCTCACGCTGCTGAGCTGGCGCTTCGCTACCGCTTTTCTGGTCATCAATCTGTGTGTGTCTTTGGGAGTGGTTAAGATCAGCCTGAGAGGAAAGCGGCTGCTGCCTTTGTTTTGGATTGCCGTTTTCCAGCCGGTGATCTATTTTGTGGGTGAGACTGTGGGCATCAGCCTGACCACTGCCTCGGAAAGCGGCGCGGTTCTCTCCGTCATACCGGCAGCGACCCTGATAGCAGGGGGACTGATTCTAAAGGAAAAGCCCACGAAGCTGCAGGCTGCAGGAGTGTGCATCACCATGGCTGGGGTGATGGTATGTGTCCTCTCCAAGGGGATGGAGGCCTCCTTTAACCCGCTGGGGTATCTTATGCTCCTGATGGCCGTGATTTCCTACAGCCTGTATTCTGTTTTTTCTGAAAAAGCCGTTTCCTTTTCCAGCGCGGAAAAAACCTATGTGATGATCGCCTTCGGCGCCGTCGCTTTTACGGCTGCCGCCCTTGTCCAGAACCTGAGAACCGGCACATTGCCGGAATTTTTATCCGCGCCTTTTACGAATCCTGCTCTTTTAACCGCGGTTTTGTACCAGGGCATTGGCTGCTCAATCCTGGCCTTTTTCCTTTACAATCTGGCGATCGCCACGATTGGCACCAACCGCTCAGCGTCCTTTGTGGGGATATCCACCGTGGTTTCCATTCTGGCGGGCGTGTTTTTCCTGAAGGAACAATTTTCCACATTTCAGGCGGCAGGGGCTTTCTTTGTCATCGGCGGTGTCTATCTGGCGAATCTGACGCGCAAAAGCAAGTCTGCCCGGCCTAACAGAAGGGACGCCAAAAATGCTGAGTAAATGACTGTATTCTAAATTAAAGGAGGAAATTATCATGAAAAAGGTAAAAATCACGGTTCTCAGAACAATGCTGAATCAGGATCTGGCAGAGGAGTACGGGGTGGACGGCCTTACCGCCTGCCCTATGCTCAGGGAGGGACAGACCTTTTATGCCGACTACGCAAAGCCTGAGGGGCTCTGTGATGAGGCCTGGAAAGCCATCTACCAGTATGCCTTTGCTCTGGCCCACGGCGCGGATAAGGAGCTGTTTTATTATGGCGACTGGATCAAAAAACCCGGCGTAGCCATCTGCAGCTGTAACGATGGGCTGCGGCCAGTTATTTTCAAGCTGGAAGCCACCGACGAGGAGGGGCAGATCAACTATACGCCAGTGCGTTAGTATGAGTCTTTAGAAAAGCAGGAGCATTCTCCTGCTTTTTTATTTTGCTCAAAAATTCCGGCGTACTATTGACAAGTACACTTGGCGGTGATATGATAATAGCGCCAATAAAACTTGGCAGAAAGATGGAGGATGAGCATTATGGATAAAGAAGAAATTTTAGCTAAAAGCCGTCAGGAAAAAAAGGATGAGGGCATGACTGAAGCCGAAAACAGAGGACGCAGAATTGGGGTAATGGCATTTTCCGCTGTTTTTATCTTTATTGTGCTGTTTAACCTGTTCAACGGCCAGTCAAATTATGCGCCCATGGCCATGTTCTGGGCCTTCCTCTCAGCAGAGGCCTATCCTAAATACCGTTTTACAAAACAAAAGGCTTATCTTGTCACAACCATCGCGGGAGGGGTGGCGTCACTGGCATCACTCGCAAGCTTTGTGCTGTCTGTACTGGGGTAAAGGGCTTTGAACGGGGAATTAATTCTAAAAAACCGCTTAAAGGAAATCCGAAAGGAAAAGAAACTGTCCCAGTCCGCACTGGCCGAGCTGGTTGGTGTCTCCCGCAACACCATCAGCTCCATCGAGACGGGTCAGTTTAACCCAACGGCAAAATTAGCATTGATTTTGTGCATTGCCCTGGATAAGAAGTTCGAGGAGCTGTTTTATTTTTAAATTTGTGTTTATTTACTTCACCGCGGTCACCTTGATCCTGCGGAAGGTCTCAAAGCAGGTGCCGTCAGCCCAGATCCAGAATGGCTTCACAACCCCTGAGCCTGAGTCCGGATATCAGCCGGCTGCCCCATTCCTTCTGATGTCTGGAAGCCTGCGCGTACTTTTCGCCGTTAAATTCAAAAGTTCCCAATGATATGAACCTCCTGTCCATAGAGTAATCCTATTATAATTCAGAACAGGCCTGAAGGCAATGCGCTGTCCCGGTATCCGCGCGCGAATGCCAAGTGGTTTAGGAAATTTCGCAGTTTAAGCTGAAATAGATTGTCTGTTCTGATCAAGATGTGTTAAAATAAAAGCACATTACTTAAAGAGAAAATTATCATATTTAAATTTAAATAAAGGGGAGCGTCATGCAGGGAAGCGCTTATATTTATTTGTTCCCACTGCACACCGGGCATAATCGAATAAAACACTAAAGGGACACTGGCTGTCACCCAAAAAGGAACTGAAGGCTGAACGCTGGCAGTTCCTTTTTTATTGTGAAAAACTTAACATCCCAGCGGGAGCAGGACAATGCTGATCTCAAAGGGAAAGCTGGAGCTGGTGGAGGAGACCCTGAAGGAGGATGGAAGAACCCCGCTGAACTATTATAAATTCATCTACGATGAAATGCCCTGCTGCCCGGACTGCGGCGCTCCCATGCACGAAAGGAGCCGTTTAAGCGGTAAAGAGGGGCGGAGCTTTACCGACATGGACGGCACCCCCAGTAAAGTCGAGATACGCCGTGTGGTCTGTGATAATGAAGCCTGCTACAACCATACCCATCCAAAGCGCGACCTTCCAGATATTCTGGTGCCTTATGGCCGTTACGATGCCGAAGTGCACCAGGCGGTCGCCGATGGCAGCAACGAGGTGCCCTGTTCGCCGAGCACGGTTCGGCGGATGCTCAAAAAGATGGCTGGTCAGCTCGTGATGCTTTTGTGGGCGTTTACCGAGATGGGAATGCGCCTGTCCATTTGTGAAGAGGACTGCAGAGCCGCGGATTTATGGCCCACCCTGCGAGCCGCTGCGGCCGGATTTGACCGCTGGTATCTCCGGGCGGTCAAAATGAACGTTAACCGTTTTGGCGCTTTGTACTGGCAATGCAGCGACACAGGCTGAGCCTGCGTGCTAAGATGTCTGTATCATCCAAAAGCGATGAAATCCTTAAATCAAACTGGAGGAACAGTGATGAAAGAAAATAACAAACGCCCGGGAAACACCCGCGGCTCTGTTCATGGTGCAAAAAATCAGGAAATAATGGAAAATACGGCGCGGACAGATATGGAATGCGCCAATGTGGTGGTCACCCTGTGCGGCGAGCAGCCTGTGGTATCAAGCCGCCGGGTAGCCTCGGATTTTGGCAAGGAGCACAAGAGTGTGCTGCGGCGCATCGCCCAGCTTAATCGGGAGACCACAGCGCAGAATTGTGCCGGTCTCTTTATTCCCTGGTCCTACGCCGACTCGGCGGGCAGGAAGCGAAAGGCTTATCAGATCACCCGGGACGGCTTCACCCTGCTCATCATGAGCTTTACCGGCTCCCGGGCCCTGGAATGGAAGATCCGCTATATGCAGGCCTTTAACCAGATGGAGGAAAAGCTGCGAAGCCAGACGCCAGAGCTGCCCGAGGGCGACGCCCTCATGGCCATGGCGGTGCTGGAGGCAGAGGACATCATCAAAAACCTGAAGCCTGAAGCCGAGTACGCCAGAAAGGTGCTCGACAATAAAGGCCTGACACCCATTACCGGCATCGCCAAGGATTATGGTATGACCGCCGAGTTTATGAACCGCCTCCTGCACAGTCTGGGCGTACAGTACCGCATCGGCAAGCGCTGGTATCTTTACTCGGACTACCAGGCCGAGGGCTACGCGGCTACCAAGACCGGCACCATTTATAAAAAGGATGGCACTGCCAAGGTGGTGGAGAGCCTGCAGTGGACACCGAAGGGTCGGCGTTTTCTGTACGATCTGCTTGGAGAAAACAACCTGTATCCTGTACTGGAGCGTGAACAGCATGAATCTGCTGAGTGAATTTCTCGCCTTTTTCGCCTGGCTCAGCCGCCACCCCAGAAGGGGGCTGGAATACAAAGGCTTCTGGATTTATCTGCTGTACCAGAACAACCAGAGCGCTGTCAGAGACCCAGGCGGCGACTGGCGCTGGCCCGTATGGTTTGAGGTGGATAATCCCGGGCTCAAAGCCTTTTTGAACATTGAGGACCGGCGGCAGGTCGCCTACTACAGAAGCCGGCTGATCCGGGATGGGCGCATCGATTACCGGAAGGCCGGCGGCGTTTATCAGTATGCCTTAAAGCCCTTTGACCACAAAACAATCCAGACGACCATCTGTCTGGAGGACCACACCAGTCTGCGGGTATGGACTGCAGCGGGGGATAACGGCATGGGTTCCGCCAAGGCCGGGAATCCCTGCGGGTTCTGGATTCCCCCGGCCCTCACCGAGGAGGAGCGCAGAGAACTGGCCCTGAAATACCCAAATGATATTCAGCGTTTCTGGGCAGAGCAGGACTTAAGAGAGCAGAAAGCAAGAGAGGAGGAAGCCAAATGGGCCTATTAAAGGAAACCTACGCCGATCTTTACGGTGAGCGGTTCGACACCAACCCTGCCTATACCGAGTATGACTGCATGGCCGAGGGCACCCTGCACATCAGCCTGATGGCACGCACCCTTTCCGAGGCCGAGGATGCCTTTGCCGATATCCTGGGGCATGCCGAAGACAATGTACCGGGTCTTAAGCTCAGGCTCCAGTGGGTAGACGAACAATGAGCATTGAGCTTGCCCGCTGGGTACGCGACAATCGAAACGCCAGAGGCCTTACCCAGCCTCAGCTGGCAGAGGCCGTTGGCGTGAGCGATAAAACGATCTTCAGGGCTGAGCGGGGCGATTCCCTCAGCGCCTACACCCTCGATCAGCTTGTCCGATATTTTGGTAAGCCCCTGCCGGAGGAGCCTCCCAGCTTTATCGGCCACTTCTCCCTGATCCTCTACCGTGAATATCTGTAACGCACAGCCCGGGACTGCGCCTTTTATCCAGATAAGAAAAAAGCCGAAAGCCTGAATCAAAGCTGCTTCAATGGAGAATTGAGAATGCAGAATGGAGAATTAGAGGAACAAAATGCTGCGCATTTTGATTGGATTTGCGGCCAAAGGCCGCTGTTTCAATCGCTTTTTCACCAGAAAAAGGGTCCAATCATTCTCCATTCTCAATTCTACATTCTCCATTAAACAACACTCTTTTTAAAGCATTGCTTCTTATATTAAAGTTTTTATACAGCCCTAAGCACAGCACATTTCTGCGCTGTGCTCTTTTTAAAAAAAGTTTTCTTAAATTAAATCCTCATGGCCGATTCAAACGTTATATAATACAAGGGGACGCCCGGAGGAGGAAAAACTTGACGCGTGAAGATATTTTACTGAGAAAAATTGAAAATGGAGACAGGCAGGCACTGGATAGGCTGATTAATGACTATTATCCGGATATTTTAAGGTATTGCCTCTGGCACACCCGGGACAGAACCGCCGCTGAGGACGCCGCCCAGGAAACCTTTCTGAAAGTGGTGCGTTTTTGGGACAGCTACCGGCACCAGGGGCATTTCAGGGCCTGGCTCTATAAAATCGCCGCCAATGTGTGCCGTGACGCGTGGCGCAAAGCTGACGAGGAACCTTTGCCGGAAAACCTCACCTATGATGAAGCCGGCTTTGGCCGCGCGGAATCGGACGCGGATTTTATCCGTATGGTAGAGGCGCTGCCGGAGGATGCCCGTGAGCTGGTGCTTCTGCGCTTCGCTCAGGACCTTACCCTGCGGGAGATCGCGGAGGTCACCGGGCTTCCCATGCGCACTGTTCAGTCACGCCTGAGGGCAGCCCTGAAAAAAATTAAAAAACAGCTGTTAAAAGGAGAGCTATGCCATGAATCATAAATTAGAAAAGAAAATGAGGAGAGCCTTAAAGGCGCCGGTTCCAGTATCCGAGGAGCATCTGGAAGCGACAAAGGAGGCTGCATACGGGCTTTATGCCGGCCGCAGTCAGCGGCAGAAAATATCCTTTCCAGCGTTTCTGTTGGCACAGGTACGTTTTTGCGGCGTTTGGGTCTGGCTTCTGCAGGGCGGTGCCCTGTTTGCCCTCTTTCTGGTTTTAAACAGCGTTCTTGGCGGTGATTTAAACGCCATAAAGCCGCGTCACCTGCCAGAGCTGCTCAGCCTGTGCGCAGTGTTAATCGCAGCCACAAGCCTGCCGGGCATCAGCCGCTCTTTCAGGTACCGTATGGTTGAGATGGAGGCAGCGACACGTTTATCACTGCCGGGTCTCATTCTGTGCCGGCTGCTCATTCTGGGACTGGCGGACTTTTTCATTCTGGCCGTCACCTTTGCCGCAGCCATCTGGCAGACAAGCCTGAGCGGGCTGGACGCTGCGGTGTATCTGCTGCTGCCCTTTTTATCCGCCTGCCTTGGCAGCCTCCTGATCATCCGGCATGCGCCCGGAGAGCGCCTGCTGTTCTTTGGCACCTTGTTCTGCGGCGTGCTTTTTCTGGCTTTGTGGCTGGCTGGAAATCTGAAACCAGGCATCTATGAGCAGACCGGGGCGCTGGCGGTGCTCGCGGTCCTCTGCGGCGCGGCTGTTTTAGTGCAGTGCCGGAAGCTCATCAGAGATTATCACATTGAATAGGAAGTGAAACGATGGAACTTAAAATCAACCGATTGACCAAACAATATAAGGATAAGCTGGCCGTGGACAATGTCAGCCTGAAGCTGACGCCGGGCATCTGGGGGCTTCTGGGTGCCAATGGCGCGGGAAAAACCACCATGATGCGCATGGTGGCAGGCATTTTAAAGCCGACCTCTGGCGGTGTGTTTTACGACGGTTTAAGCATTGACGACCTGGGGGAGAGCTATCGGGATATTTTCGGGTATCTGCCCCAGACCTTTGGCTTTTATCCTGAATTTACAGTAAAAAGTTATCTGGAATATATGAGCGCTTTGAAGGGGATTGGCAAAAAGGACGCGTCTCTGACAATTGAGCGCCTGCTCCAGATGCTTGCGCTGAGCGATGTGAAAAACAAAAAGATCCGCAGGCTGTCCGGCGGCATGCAGCGCAGAGTAGGGATTGCCCAGGCCCTGCTCAACGATCCTGAAATCCTGATTCTGGATGAACCCACCAGCGGCCTGGACCCGGGCGAGCGGGTACGTTTCCGAAATATTCTGGCCGAGTTCGCGAAAGAGCGGATTATACTGATTTCCACCCATATTGTATCCGACGTGGAAAACATTGCCACCCGCAACGCTGTCATGAAGGACGGACGGATTATTGCGGCAGGCAGCACCGATGCGCTGGTGGCCGTTATGAAGGGCCGCGTATGGCGTACCGAGGTGTCTGAAAGCGATCTGTTTAAATGTGAGCGCCTTGTCCGTATCGCCAATATCCGGAGCGAATCCGGAGGGCGGGTCTCACTTCGCTATCTGGCAGAAAACCCCGTACTGCCGGGCTCAGCGCCAGAAACGCCGCGTCTCGAGGACTTATACCTCTGGCTTTTCCCAGAGGATTCAGGCACAGAGGAGGTGCGGTGATGCTTAGCGTACTCTGTATGGAATTTAAACGTCTTTTCCGGAGCCGTATGGTATGGATACTGTGCGCCGCGTCTCTGGTGGTCGCTCTGCTGCTCTGCGTGATGGTGGTGGACAACGTCAGCTATGGCCGCCGGGATGACCCAGAAGCCAAAATCGGCCTGGGGGCAGTCGCAGCGGTCAAGGAAGCCTACAGGCCTCTTTATGGGGCGGTTACACCTGAAAAGCTGGAGTCCGCCTTTGAAACCTATATCAACACATCAAATGCTTATGAGGAAAAAATGCCGGCCTCGGTTTATAAAGAAAAAATAGTGCCAATTCAGCCGGCCCTCAGCTGGATTTTCAGCGCCTTTGACGATTCTGAAATCACAAGCGCCGACGAGGTGGGAGGCTTTTACGCCCAGCGCCTCCGCAATATTGAAAACCAGCTGGCGGATAAATACGCCAACGCGCCGCAGGCAAAGCAAGCGGCACTGGCGCTTAACAGCAGGGTAGAAACTCCTTTTAATTATGTTTACGGTTATGGGGATACCAGTCCGGATATCATCGTTTTGCTGCTCCTGGTTCTTGGGTTGTTCTGTACCGCCATGGCCGCGCCGGTTTTTTCCGCGGACTACCATAGCCGGGCCGATGATATCCAGCGCTGTACCCGCTACGGCAGAGGCAGGCTGGGCGCCGCGCGGTCACTGGCGGTGCTTATCCTGGTTTTAGCCATAGCAGTTGTCAGCATGGGTGTTTATCTGATTATTTTAAACAGCATTTTTGGCTGGGAGGGGCTTTCATCCTCCCTTCAGACCGCCTTTGCGGCCTGGGGGATCGCCCCCATGAACGTGGGCGATATGGTGCGTATGACATTTTTTGCCGGTATTCTTACCCTGCTGGCCACAGCTTCCTGCAGCCTGTTTGTGTCCTCCCGGTGCAAATCGCCCACAACAGCGCTCATCATCAGCTTCTGCGTCACCCTTCTGCCTGTTTTCCTGGGCTTTGCGGGCGTTAATGTAAAATGGCTGTACGCGCTGCTGCCCTCAGGCGGAACGGCCATAGAGAACAGCTTCTACTACGCTCTGACACTCAACAGCCTCGAGTTCCTTCACCTTGGGAGCTTTACCCTGTGGCTGCCCTACGCTTATATTCTTTTTGCCGCAGTGGAGATCCCGCTGTTTATCCTGCTGACCATACTGTCCCACAAAAAAAGAGAAGCTTATTAAAAAGAGCACGGCGCAAAAATGCGCCGTGCTCTTTCTATTCGCCGATAATTTTGATGAGCGCGTGCTTATCGCGCTTGCCGTCAAACTCAAAATAAAAGATCTGTTCCCAGGTTCCAAAATCCATACGGCCATTTGTGACCGCTACGACCACCTCGCGGCCCATGACGGTCCGCTTGAGATGCGCGTCTGCGTTATCCTCAAAACCGTTATGATGATACTGGCTGTAGGGCTTTTCCGGAGCCAGTTTTTCGAGCCATACCTCATAATCGTGGTGCAGGCCGCTCTCGTCATCATTGATGAACACACTGGCGGTGATGTTCATGGCGTTGACCAGCAC
>OIET01000776.1_pt1 | contig 21946 bp, 22 predicted proteins | sample 1581871 | NCBI WGS metagenome assembly OIET01 (sample SAMN03279760, study PRJEB24777) | human gut metagenome | isolation source: fecal sample PR121 from 1 month old male Malay infant, vaginally delivered... | place: Singapore | collected 2005-09-16
GAAATAAACATCTTATTTGTTTTTGTTTTTTTATTTTTAGAAATAGGGGGCGAGCAGATTATGACAGGGGATTCATTGAATGCGCAAATTGGGGCTCAGGTTCGGATGTATCGAAAAATGGCAAAGATCAGCATTGATGAAATGGCTCGAACCATTGGTAAGAGCCGGGCGACAATCTCAAAATATGAGACAGGCGCGATTGGTATGGATGTTTCAACTTTGTTTGAAATTGCCTCGACATTAAACATTGGGGTCTCTCATCTTTTGGATATACCGAAAGAAGACAAGACGATGGAAGTAACTCAAAGCCAGCTGGGAAATATTGACCACTTTTATCTTTACCAGCAGTCGCGCCATAAAAATTTTTGTTCTTACATCCGTCTTGGGGAAGAGCGGGCAAACGGTCAGATTTACGCGACCTTTTATTATCAGCCGGAAGATATTAAAAACTATAAAAAGTGCGAGGGGATTTATCACGGTTCCATGAACATCCGGGATAATTTTATTATTTTCATCATGCAGAATCTTTACTGTGAGGCGGAAATTGCGTATTTATCTTTTTTCATCCCCATGAAAAAGCTTTCCGCGATTCCGGGAATTCTGACGGGAATGGACAATTACAGCATGCGTCCAACCGCCATTAAAGTGATTCTTTCAAAGGAGCTGATGACCAGCAAGGAATTGGAGGAATTTTTTGTCGTGTCGAAAGAGGAGATAAAACGTTTGAAAGAAGATCATTGTTTTGTGATTGACCCTTAAAAGGGAAAAGTGTAAAAATTAGTAAAATGTTTAATATTTAACAAACCCGGTAAAAGTGTTATTTTAACTGGGTTTTTTCATTTTTTTGGATGATTTTTAAAAAGGTCAGGGAAATAATACGTTTTCATATAAATCTGTTTTTTGTGAAAATGATTTCTTGAGAAAGCAAAAAATACAAAAAATAGATTAAAACAGGTTAAAAGTTTCGTATAAAGAAGTTTTTGAGGTAAAAATTGAGATTCTAAAGAATATTAAGCAACTTTGCAGAAAAAACATACTGAGAATATAATAAAACCATCATCAGAAAAGAGGAGCGGACGTACACAGTGCTGCAAAGAGGCAGCCTTAATCACCTGAGATTCGGACCTGTAACGCTGATTAAAGAGGAGAGTGTAAAATGAGTCAAAGAAAAGACAAGTGGATTGTTGGTCTTGCGTTGTTTTCGATGTTTTTCGGTGCCGGGAATGTGATCTTTCCGCCTTATCTTGGAATGACGGCAGCGTCTATGTGGGTGCCGGCCTTTATCTGCTACTACATCGCAGATATTGGACTGGCGATGCTGGCCATCCTGGCCATGCTGAAATGTGACAGCGATATCGAAGGAATTACCTGCCGCATTGGGAGGATACCCGCTGTGCTGCTGTCGACGCTGGTGGTGCTGTGCGTAGGCCCGATGCTGGCCATTCCCAGGACTGCGGCGACAACCTTTGAAATGGGCGTTTCGCCCATCTTTCCGGGGGTAAATCCACTGGTTGCTTCGATCGCATTTTTCGTGCTTATCTGGGTGCTGTGCGTGAAGGAGGCATCGGTGGTGGACATTGTCGGTAAATTCCTGACACCGGCTCTGTTTATCGGGCTGATGATTGTCATCATAAAGGGGATCATTGATCCACTGGGGCCAATTGCGGCTGAGCCAAAGGTCTCAAATATTATCAGCAGCGGCATCATCTCGGGATACCAGACAATGGATGTGCTGGCAGCGCTGATTTTTGGGGTTATTATTGTAAAAACGGTCAAGGAAAAGGGCTATACGGAGATCAAAGCCAAGAACGCTGTAATCGGAGGCGCTGGGCTGGTTGCTGGGGCAGGGCTCCTGATTGTTTATTTTGGTCTGGCCCACCTTGGGGCGACAGCCTCGACCATGTATGGGGTGGATGTTTCCAGGTCTACACTGATTCTTGAGATCATTAAAAACCTTCTTGGAAATGTCGGCATGGTTATCTTTGGGATTGTGGTAGCGCTGGCCTGTATCACCACTGCAGTGGCGCTGGTCAGCTCCAGTGGGGCTTATTTCTCCCGGTTAAGCAAAGGGCGTGTCAGTTATAAAGTCATTGTCACCATTGTGTGCGTGATTTCACCGGTCATCGCCAATATCGGCCTGGATGAGATCATCGCCATTTCAGAGCCGGTCCTGTCCATTGTCTACGCGCCGGCCCTTACACTGATCATTTTAACCATTGTAGGTGACAAGATCAGAAATGACAATGTCTTTAAAGCGGCCGCGCTGGGCGCGTTTTTGATCAGCGTTTTGGAGACAGCCGCCAATCATGGTCTGGGCTTTCAGTTCGTCAACTATTTACCGCTTCACCACTTTGGGTTCGGATGGCTGCTGCCAACCGTGATCTGCGGCGTGGCCGGGTATTTTATCAAGGGCGACAAGAAAAAAGTAAGCCCAGAAGTATCTGTCCCGGAGCCCGATCCCGCAGAGACAGTGCGAAAGGGAAAAATCTAAGGGATATCTATGCCGGCCGGATTAAGAGCCGCTGGTATCTATATATTAATTATTAAAAATTATGTTTTGGAGGTATGAAAAAATGAGTATTTTTGAAAAGATGGATTTCTATGGACACGAAGAACTGGTATTCGCACGGGATGAGGAAACAGGTTTAAAGGCCATTATCGCCATTCACGACACGACCCTGGGCCCGGCGCTCGGCGGCACCCGGATGTGGAACTACGAGAGCGAGGAGGATGCTCTCTATGATGTTCTGCGGCTGTCCAGAGGCATGAGCCTTAAAAATGCGGGCTGTGGATTAAAGAACGGCGGCGGAAAAGCCGTAATCATCGGCGATCCGAGAAAGCTTAAAAATGAAGCGTTTTTTAAGGCCTATGGCCGCTTTATCGAATCCCTTGCCGGGAGATATTATACTGCTGAGGACGTCAATATCAATACGCAGGATATTGCCTACATGCAGGAAACAACCAAGTATGTTACCGGCACCCGGGAAATTGGCGGCAACCCGTCACCCTATACAGCCAGAGGAACCTTTATGGGAATTAAAGCCGGAATCAAGGAAAAGTTTGGCGCGGACACGGCCGAGGGATTAACCGTTGTGGTTCAGGGGCTTGGCAGTGTTGGTTATATGATCGCAAAGCTGCTGCACGATGAGGGCGCTATCTTGAAGGTTTATGACATTAATCCGGACGCTGTAAAGCGGGCTGTTGAAGAATTTGGCGCCACTCCGCTGAACGCAGACGAGGTACTGACAGCAGAGTGTGATATTTTTGCCCCATGCGCTCTGGGCGCGGTGATCAACAGCGGCAACGCCAAGGCTTTGAAGTGTAAAATTGTAGGCGGATGCGCCAACAATGTGCTGGTTGACCCACAGACCGGCGAGGAGCTGGAAGAAAGAGGCATCCTCTATTTACCGGATTATATCATTAATGCCGGCGGTGTTATCAACTGTGGTGAAGAAATTGTGACAAAGCCCTACGACGCCAGCAAGGTAACAGAAAAGGTTGATAAAATTTATGATACCACCCTCAACATCATCCATTATGCCAAAGACAAGGGCATTACAACCTATGAGGCCGCAGACCACTACGCAATGGATATCATCAAGGCGGGACGCGCCTGATTCTTATTAAAAAGCCTTGACGGCAGGCCTGTGAAGCAGTTAATTTTACTGGCCTGCCGGATAAAAATCATTAGTTTTGCAAAAGGGCAGCCGGTCATTGTGCTGAAGCCGCTGCGGAGGTGAAAAAATGTTGGAAAAAGACAAAAGAGTACGAATCATTGCCGGCCATTACGGAAGCGGAAAAACAGAGTTTGCGGTCAATTACGCAGTTGCCCTGAGCAAAAACGCACCAAGGGTTGTACTGGCAGATCTGGACATTGTCAATGTTTTTTTCAGGTCCAGGGAAAGGCGTAAGGAGCTGGAGGAATACGGCGTGAGGGTAATCGGGTCCTCCATTAAGCAGGATAACTGTGATCTTCCGGCCGTTTCAGCGGAGATTGGGACACCGGCAAAGGATAGAGCGTGTGACTATATCATCGACCTCGGTGGAAACAGTGTGGGCACCACCACGCTGGCCCGCCTGAAGCCGCTTCTGAGCCGGGACGAGATTGATTTTTTCATGGTCGTTAATGTAAACCGGCCGGATACCGCGAGTGTGGAGGGAATCCTCTTTCAGAAAGAATGTCTTGAGTACGCTTCAGGCTTTCAGGTAACGGGGTTCATTAATAATACAAACCTTGTGAGAGAGAGTACCCTTGAAAATCTGGTCGCTGGCGACGCGGTGTTGAGGGAAGCCTCGAAGCGGACGGGGATTCCCATCCGGTATACGTCTTATATGGAAGAAATCATTGGCAGGGTACCAGGGAGGCTGTCTGGCGAGCGGCTGCCGCTGAAGTTTTTCATGCGGGAAGAATGGATGTAATAAACCAAATATGGAGGAGTAGACATGGCAAGAGCCAAAGGAAACGTCATCATTGATGAATTTTATTGTAAAGGGTGTGAACTATGTGTGTCCGTCTGCCCAAAGGATATCTTGGCGCTGGATGAAACACGCCTGAACATCAGCGGGTATAACCCCTGTATGGTCACCGATATGGGCGAATGTATCGCCTGTGCGAACTGCGCTAAGATGTGTCCGGAAGCGGCCATCACAGTAGAAAAATGCGATTAGGGAGGGATAGCAGTGACAAAGGTTTTAATGAAGGGGAATGAAGCAGTTGGCAAGGCGGCGATGGAGGCGGGATGCCGGTTCTTTTTTGGCTACCCGATCACGCCGCAGAGCGAGGTTCCAGAGTATCTGTCCAGAGAGCTGCCTAAAATCGGGGGGACGTTTGTGCAGTCCGAATCCGAGGTGGCAGCTATCAATATGGTCTACGGTGCGGCAGGAGCAGGCGCACGGGTTATGACCAGCTCATCCTCACCTGGAATCGCCTTGAAGCAGGAGGGGATCGGTTATATTACCCGGGCGGAGCTGCCGGCAGTGATTGTTAATATGATGCGCGGCGGCCCTGGCCTGGGCGGCATACAGCCAAGCCAGGCCGATTACCACATGTGTGTAAAGGGCGGCAGCAATGGGGATTACCATAATATTGTCTTGGCGCCGTCGACGGTACAGGAGGTTGCGGATATGGTCATGGAGGGGTTTGACCTTGCGGACTATTACCGTACACCGGTGATCATTCTGTCCGACGGAATGATCGGCCAGATGATGGAGCCTGTGGAGTTCAATTACAGGCCATCCAAAGAACTGAAGCCCAAGGACTGGGCTATGACCGGAAAAGGGAAGGGCGAGCGCCACCTCGTCATTAACCTGGACCTAGAAGCCGAGGGGCTGGAAACCGCCAATTTTGAATTGCAGAAAAAATATGAGCAGATCCAGGAAAGTGAGCAGCAGGCGGAAAGCTTTATGATGGAAGACGCCGAGTACGCCTTTGCCGCATACGGCACCGCTGCCCGGATTGTCAAGACAGCCATTAAGCGCCTGCGTGAGGAAGGTTACCGCGTGGGGCTGATAAGGCCAAAGACTCTGTGGCCCTTCCCAGAAAAGGCATTTAAAAACCTTTCGGTCAAGAAGATCATGGATGTTGAGATGAGCCTTGGCCAAATGGTGGACGACGTTAAACTGGCCTGCGGGGATATCCATAAAGTCGAGTTTTACGGCCGCACCGGCGGTGTGATCCTGACGCCAGAGGAAATTGTTGAATTTGCGAAATCTGTGATGGAGGTGGAAAAAAATGACCACTGTATTTAAACGCACCCAGGGGCTGACCGAGGCAAAGACCCACTACTGCCCAGGATGTACCCACGGTATTGTCCACCGGCTTGTCGGTGAGGTTCTTGAGGAGATGGGGCTGCTGGAGGAAGCCATTGCGGTGGTCCCGGTTGGTTGTGCGGTCATGGCGACCAGCTATTTCAATACTGATGGCATCCAGGCGGCCCATGGCCGCGCGCCGGCTACGGCCACCGGGGTTAAACGGGTACACCCGGATAATACGGTTTTTACCTACCAGGGGGACGGAGATCTGGCCTCCATTGGCACCGCGGAAATCATTCACGCGGCTGCCCGGGGTGAGAAGATCACGACCATTTTTATCAACAATGGCATCTATGGGATGACGGGTGGCCAGATGGCGCCGACGACCCTGCCAGGCATGAAGGCAACCACCTGCCAGAGTGGGCGTGATCCCAAAATCGACGGGAACCCCATACGCGTGTCAGAGATGCTGAGCACCCTTGAGGGAGCCGCTTACATTCAGCGCGTTGCAGTCAATTCGCCCTTTAATGTGATGAAGGCCAGAAAGGCGATTCAAAAGGCCTTTGAGGTTCAGAAAAAAGGGCTTGGCTTTTCACTCATTGAGGTAGTTTCAAGCTGCCCGACCAACTGGGGGCTAACGCCGGTCAAAGCCATGCAGTTTATCGAAAAAGAAATGATCCCTTACTACCCGCTGGGGGTTTATAAAGACATTACCAAGGAGGCAGAGTCGTAAAATGGAAACGAAGAAAATTTGTTTTGCAGGCTTTGGAGGTCAGGGGGTTCTGAGTGTTGGCAAGCTGCTTGCCTATGCGGCGATGATAAAAGACAAGGAGGTTTCCTGGTGTCCCTCTTACGGCCCTGAGATGCGGGGAGGAACAGCCAACTGTACGGTGATCATTTCGGATGAACCCATTGGATCTCCGGTCGTCACGAAAAACGCCTCGTCCGCGGTCGTCATGAATGAGCCGTCCTTCCGTAAGTTTGAGAATGTGGTCGCTCCGGGCGGCGCCATGATCATCAATGCGAACCTTATCTCTTTAAAACCGGAGCGGACGGATATCCGGACGATCTATGTTCCAGCCAGCGATATTGCCAAGGAGCTGGGTAACCCGAAGCTCATGAATATGGTGTTGCTTGGGGCCCTGTTGGAAGTGGATCATACCATCTCGGAGGAGGCGGTTTTGGAAGCCTTTACCAAGGTGTTCGGCGAAGGTAAAGCGAAGTTTATCCCCGTTAACCGGCAGGCGCTTGAAAAGGGAAAGAATTATGCCAGAGCCCTGGCGTAGCCGAAGGCATAAGGGTAAGAGGAATGTGTGTGAATGAAAACAGTGATCAGTCAATATAAGCAAAAGCTTAAGCGGCCAGAGGAAATCGCAGCCCTCATGGAATGCGGCTGGGTGTGCTGCTCCGACATCGCGCTGGGCTACCCGCCGGCCATTTACAGCGCGGTGATGAATCGGATTCAGCAGGAAGCGGATTTTACCGTCCAGCTGCACACCATCCTGGATGTGCAGCCCATGCCCTGTTACGACGAAAGGCTTATGGGTAAGATGGGCGTTTCCTGGTTTTCGGGAAAATACGCGCGCCAGGGCGTGGCAGCTGGGGTGGGGGATGTGATGCCCTGCTACTACCGGGATATGCCCGAGCTGTTTGAAAACTATATTGATATGGACGCCTTTTGCGCGACGGTATCGCCAATGGACCGGCACGGCTACTTCTCTACCGGCTGTACCGCTTCCAATAGCCTTGCCATGCTTAAAAAGGCAGAACATATCTTTCTGGAAGTCAATGAAAATATGCCGAGATCGCTCAGCGGTCCCGTAATCCATATATCCCAAGTTACCGCGCTGTGCGAGAACAATGTCCCCCTGCCCGCAACAGAGCCCTCAGAGCCTGACGCTGTCAGCCAGATCATTGGCAAATTGATCGCGGCGGAGATCCCTGATGGGGCCACCATTCAGCTGGGGATTGGCGGGATCCCCGAGGCAGTGGGCCAGGCCCTGAAGAAAAAGCATCACCTGGGTATCCACACTGAGCTTTTTACAGACAGCATGATGGAGCTGATTGCCTCTGGAGCAGTGGACAACAGCCGGAAAGCCATCCACCCCGGACGCTCTGTGGCTACATTTGCCTATGGCAGCCAGAATATGTATGATTTTGTCAATGACAATCCTGCCATCGAAATCCTGCCAGTGGACTATGTGAATAACCCCCTGGTGATCGCAGAGCATTCGGATTTTATATCGGTTAATTCGGCTCTGGAGGTTGATTTCTGGGGCCAGGTGTGCGCGGAATCTGTGGGGAACAGGCATATCTCGGGGACCGGCGGCCAGAGCGATTACGTGAGAGGCGCCCGGCTGTCCCCCGGCGGCAAAAGCTTTATCGCTTTCCCCTCCACTGCCATCAACGGCAAGGTCAGCCGGATCAAACCCACGCTTACACAGGGCGCAGTGGTCACAACCAGCAAGAACGATGTGGACCGCATCGTGACGGAATACGGTATCGCGGAGATGAGGGGAAAGACCCTGTCCGAAAGAACCAGAGCGCTGATCGCCATCGCCCATCCTGATTTCAGGGAGGCGTTAAAAACAGAAGCGCGGAAAATGAAAATACTGTCCTAAAATAAAGATCCTTCTCTAAAAGATAATGCGGCGTTTTGCCGTATTATCTTTTTTTGGGTGGCGCGCGCCATGGCACAGTACCGGCCTTCAAAAGGTTTACAGAAAAACAGAAAAGAAATAAAAGCATTAAAAAAGCTCGTGAAATATTTAAATTTCACGAGCTTTTGTCAGCCATCAAATATTAAAATACGGATACTATCTATTTCATGTAAACATTATAACACAATAATTGAATAAATCCAGACTTTTTTTAAGATAATTAAAGAGGGAAATGGATAATGATAGTAAATAGAGCTTTATTCATCTGTTTAATTATAAAAAAAATGGTCAGAATATGGTCAGAAATCAGAAAGGGAGTAGAATCATCATGAAACGTTATCGAAAAAATGTCTATAAACGCAAGGATGGCCGTTACGAGGGCCGCTATATAATAAGATATGAAAATGTCTATGGAAAGGCTGTCTACCATTCCGTTTATGCTAAAACCTACAAGGAAATAATTTTAAAGCTTGAGGAGGCAGAAAATAAAGTTTTTGAGGAGGTCCAGCTTCAGCGTCTGTTGCGGGAAGAAAAGGAAAAAAGCAATCAAAGGGGTATTATTGAAAATGTTTTGAACCTTCAGTTTGACGAAAACCAGAAAGACAAGGCCAAAACGCTACTGGCGGAGTGGCTGAGGAAGTGGCTTGAGTCATACAAAAAATATACGATCAAACAGTCCTCCTATACAAGGTACAGCAATGTCGTCAACCGGCACCTCGTGCCACGGCTGGGGCACTGCGAACTGGAAAATCTGAAGCCAGATGCCATACAGGATTATATAAAAGCAACCTTAGAAGAAAATAAAATAGCGGTCTCAACGGTTCGCGGGCACATTGTCATTCTCTCGGCCGCCCTCAAGCAGGCACAAAAAGAGGGATTAATCCATAAAAACCCTTGTGACGATATTATTTTACCTAAAAGGCCCATAAAAAAGCCAGTTTTTCTTGATGTGAAAGAGGCCCAAAAGCTCGAAACTGTGTTGAAAAATTCTCGGGACCATAAAAAATCAACAGCTGTGCTTTTCGCCCTTAAGACAGGCATTCGTCTAGGGGAGTTGGCTGCTTTAAGGTGGAAGGATGTTGATTTTGATGAGCAGGTCATCCAAATCAGGGATTCGGTTCAGCGTGTGAAAAACAGTGAGAAGAGTGGCATGAAAACCAAGATGGTGTTTGAAGGGACAAAGTCCTACAGCTCTAACCGGACAATCCCCATGAATCCAGAAATCCATGAGCTGCTGTATCAGTATTATGAAACCATGAAACACAGGGAAAATTTTTCAGAAACATTCGTCTTTACAAATCGAAAAAATTCTTTCATCGACCCCAGGGTTTATCAGCTTTACTTTAGGCGTATTCTAAAAAAAGCCGGAATTCGCCACGTCAATTTTCATGCACTGCGCCATACTTTCGCGACACATGCAGCAAGTAAAAATATGCAGATTTCTGTCCTGAGCAGGATTTTGGGACATTCAAACGTCGGTTTGACGCTGCAGCTTTATGTTCATGTACTGAGCGGCCAGGATCAGCAGGAAATGCTGAAGCTGTCTGCAAGCTGACCGTTTTGGTCAAAAACATGGTCATAAATACGCCAAGCGCCTGAAATAGAGGGTTTAGGACAAAAGCTCGTGAAATTTAAATATTTCACGAATGCTTTATGTTAGCTGACCTATATTTTATAACCAAATTGTATTTTTTAAAAGAGGATATCGAACATTTTAAGAAATACTCAAGATAACGGTGCTGTCAAAAAAATTTAAAAATCCAGAATAAGAAAACGAAATCCGTCAAACGACGATAATAAACGTTTTCAAAAATATTCTGGAGGAAAGGATGTATGCTGAATATGAAAAAAACAGGAAAACAAATTATTGCAGTCATCGCTCTGCTGGGCATGCTGTGGAGCAGCGGCTTTTCTGTTTTGGCAGCGCCGGAGCCGTCATCCCCCAATATCGAGGTCACCAAGACGGCCGCGCTGAAGGACTGGGAAAGCAGAACCTACCAGATCAACCTTGGCGCAAAGGCCAGTTCTTCAGCGGTCGGCGCCGCGGATGTGGTGCTGGTTATCGACCGGTCCGGGAGCATGGGCGAGCGCTACGATGGAAGCCGGCAGACTAAAATGGAGGTGCTGAAGGATACCGCTAAGGATTTCATTACCCAGCTGAGCGCGCAGTCCCCGGCCAGCCAGGTTTCTGTCGTGAGCTACGCAAGCGACTCCAAAACCAATATAGGCCTGACGTCTCTAGACACACAGGAAAATATCCAGAGCCTTAACCGGGCCATTGATAAGCTTTGGGCCAGTGGCGCCACACGGTCAGATTTAGGACTGGAGGATGCGTACAGCGTGCTGGGCGCAGCGGATTCAGGAAACAAGCAGTTTGTCATCTTTTTGACCGATGGGGAACCAAACAGCTACTCGGGATTTGACAGAGAGATCGCGGCGAGAGCGGAGAGCACCGCCTCGATTATTAAAGGGGAGGACTTAATTAAAAGAGACGGAAGAATATTTGGAGATTATGACGGCAGCCTTGATGATGGCTCCAGCCATAACCCAGACTGGGAATTTGAAGGAGACCCCTTAAGCGCTGAAATCTTCTCGATTGGGATCTTAAAAAGCTGGTCGTCTCAAAGAGTTCACGATTACCTGAACTATATTGACTCACAGCACAGCGCGGCTCTCGCGGATACTGCGCAGGCTCTGCAGGATATTTTTGAAGCCATCACACACCAGATCGCGGTGACAGCAACGGTAAGTGACGTGCTGGACAGCCGGTTTGAGCTGACCGCTGAGCAGAAAGCCGCCTTTGACACCGCAGGCGTCGCATATACCGAAAACGGTGACGGCACCACCACCATCGTATGGCCGGATAAAGATTTGTCCGGAAACGGCTGGCAGGCCTCTGTTGAGGTGAAGGCAAAAGACAGCTTTATCGGGGATAACAATGTGCCCACCAACGCTGCCGGCTCAGGGGTAAGTGTCGACGGGGTGCTGGTGGCGCCCTTTGCTTCGCCGACGGTGAATGTGCGACGGCTGAAGCTGAAGAGCCAGGATGTTGACAAAACCATTTTTTATGGTGATTCGCTCAGGCAGACCGGCGTCACAGACGAAGCCGGCCTGGAAGCCATGATGCTGGGCTGGGACGACGCTGAGAACATTCGTCCATCTATCGGCGATGTTTTTGATGCGCCCTACAATCAGGGGCTCATTAAAAAGGCCTGGCAGCCTGAACCCTGCACACCAGAAGAGCTGGACAGAATACCGGACAGCGGCACCGTCTATAAGCTGAGTGTCACGCAGTCCGTCAACCCTCCGACAGAGGCGTCAACCAACAGCTCGTCTGGAAACGTCAGTGTGGCGGGGGATAGCCTGTCCGGGCAGTACACAGTGCATGTGGTAAAAGGGCAGCTTGATATTACTAAAGAGATCGACGCCCAATATACATCTGATACGCGGCCGAACACCAACCAGAGCTTTGTTTTTAAAATTGAGCGGCGGGACGAGCTGTCCGGGCCGGTTCAGGATACCTTCTATGAGGTGATCAGCTTCGCGGCCAATGAGGATACAAAGGTGAAAACAAACACCGTTCGGGGCCTTAGAAAAGGCTACTACACCGTAAAGGAAGAGAGCGGCTGGTCGTGGAAATACAATTTAACGGATTTAACCCAGGGCTTTGAGCCTGTTCCAGCCCCGGTGTATAAGCCCTCAGAAGGATTTTATTTGGGCGGTTCAGGGGATAACGGCACTGCGACAGAGGCCCAGCTTAACGACACAGCGCCTTACCAGGGACAGGAAGGCAAGGCCCCCTCAGTGATAAGGGCCAGCAATGCCTTAAAGCAGAACACTGGTATTCTGGGGGATGCTGCCAACGCCCTGAACCGGTTTGTGAATTAAATGAAGTCCATGGCTATCCGAAAAATGTTATCCACCATCCTGACAGTACTGCTCTGTCTGATGATCCTGCTGCTTTCAGGCCTTCGCCTGCTGGGGTGGATCCCTTTAGCGGTGCTGAGCGGCAGCATGGAGCCGCAATACCCAGTGGGCAGCCTGATCTTTGTCAGGCCGGTCGCCGCGGAAGATGTAAAGTTGGGAGATCCCATTACTTTTTATATGGCAGACGGCAGAACCCTGGCCACACACCGGGTGACCCAGGTGGACGAGGCCAGCCAGAGTTTTAAAACAAAGGGGGACGCCAACGCCGTTGAGGATCAGGGAACTGTGTCCTTTGACCGGCTGGTGGGCAGCCCGCAGTTCTGTGTTCCTCTTGCCGGCTACGTCAGTATTTTGGCAGGGTCGGCCCAGGGAAAAATGATTCTGGGGGCAGCCCTTCTGGTCCTGGTGCTCCTGGCCTTTTTGCCCGGACGCCTGATGAAAACAAATGCATCCAAACGAAAATGAGGAGGTGAGAATGCGTGAAACGAAAAAAAGTCCGTGTCATTACAGCCGGTATCATTGGTATTATGCTGCTGGCGGCGGTAGCTGGAACCTATGCGTTTTTAAACGCGACCACAAATGTGAAGGAAAATCTTTTCAGCCCTAAAAAAATTGTGAATATCACAGTCTTAGAACAAGACCCGGACAGCGGCAGGGACCGGCAGGAGACTGGTGAAAAAACGCCGCAAAATTATGCAGCGATCCAGGGTGGCGCCACCGTCCCTAAAAAGGTATGGATTGAGAACTATGATAACCCGGAGGGAAAGGTCACAGACGCTTATATCCGCGTCCGGCTGGTGCCCAGAATTGTCTTTGACAGCGATAACGCGGGAACCGGCATCAGCCTGGAGGGGCAGATAAGCTATAATTTTGCGGCGTCTGGCCCGGGAACGGCTGACAGCGGCTGGCAGCAGCAGGGCGACTATTTTTACTACAAAACGCCGGTAGCGCCAGGAGATACCACCACACAGCTGTTGGAGAGTGTTTTACTGGCTCCGGGCTTTGTAATGCCCGAGGGATGTCATCTGGAAATACAGGTGCTGGCCGACGCGCTGGACGCGGCGGATCTGGGCGCTGTAAAAGATACATGGGGTGCAGATATCCCCATTCAGTAATGGCCAGTCATTGGGAATGGCCTTAAAGTGAAAGAGAGGTTTAAAATGAACAAAAAGAAATGGACAATTGGATTAAGTGCGATTGCACTGGCAGGGATTCTTGCCGTTGGCGGCGTGCTGGCCTGGCTGACCGCGCAGACAGCCACAAAGAAAAACACCTTTGTGGCGACGGCCGGCCTTTCAGGCGCCATACAGGAGGTTAACTGGGATGGGCTTGACTATGGTAACAACCCTGTAACCCCGCAGCCATCCCCCCTTGGCAGAGATATGGCAAAGGATATGCTGCCAGGCATGGTCATTCCCAAAAATCCACAGGTGAAAAACACCTCGCAAAAGGAGCCGGCCTATATCGCTGTCCGTCTGGATATAAGCTGTGACGGCGCGGAGGGCCAGGCAGCGCTGGATGCCGTCAGTGCGTTTGCAGACATCCGCTTTAACACCGGAGAATGGACAGCGCTGGGTACCTCAAAGGATGGGAAGGCAGTGGTCTATGTGTATAATACCGCAGTCGAAGCTGGCAGCGAAACCAGCGATGTCTTTAAATCGGTAAACGTGCACGATAACGCGAACGCGGCGGACATTAAGGATTTCCAAATCGACGCGGCCGGTTACCTGGCACAGGTTCAGAGCGGCAAAACAGCGGCGGACTGCATTAAGGCAGCTTTTCCGGATTTAGTTTAGCCATGAGCGCGAGTAACCTGAAAGGAGCGAAACATGAATAAAAAAAGAGCCATCGGAATCACTGCTGTTCTGTGCACTGTGCTGTTAATCGCAGCTGGGACACTGGCGTGGTTCACAGATGCCAAGAAAACTGAAAATATTATCACCATGGGAAACGTGCGGATTGATCTGACCGAGCCGGAATGGAAAGCGCCAACAGGCGTTGTGCCCGGCGGCGTTTACCCCAAGGATCCAACAGTGATCAATACCGGTAAAAACAGTGCCTATGTACGCATCCGCCTGACCCACGACGAGGGGCTGAGCGACGCCCAGATGGATGACATTGAGCAGGCGCTGGAAATTCAGAAAGACTGGGTGAAATCAGAAGACGGCTGCTACTACTATCAGGCGGTTCTGCCAGTTGGGCAGAGCACGCCAGCACTGTTCACAGAGCTGAGCATCCCGGAAACCTGGGGAAATGAAATTGTGGACAAAACCTTTACAGTGAATGTGCAGGCAGAAGCGGTCCAGTCCGACCATTTTACACCCCACAGGACAGAGAGCGTCATTGACGGCTGGGGAGACACGCATGTGGAGCCCTATCCGGGAGAATAAATGAACCTTAAAATAAGCCTGATTACCAGAGGAAAGGGGTGATTAAATGAGTGTGATGACATTTTCCAGAAAAGCAGCCGTTTTGCTTCTGGCGGTCCTGACCCTGCTGGCAATAAGCGGCGTGGGCGTCAGGGCTGAGAATGAGCGCAACGTCATTTATGACGGTGAGGCTAAAAAAATTGTGAGCCTGCCAGACGACGATCTGTTCTTTAATTATAAGGAGCTGGTGCCCGGCGAGGTTCAGGAGCAGAGAATCTGGCTCAACAATAAGGACTTTAACAATGTGAAGATGTACCTGCACGCCGAGGCAGCGGAGGCGGAAGGTTTTGACACACCAGAAGAAAAAGCGCTTTCCGACGAACTGTTAAACCGCCTGAGACTGCATCTGGACCTGACAACCGCTGACGGAAACGTCCGGACCATCTATAACGGGCCGGCCTCCGGGCTGCCGGAAACCAGCGGCCAGGGGACCTTAAAGGATGATATTTTCATTGGCGAGTACACCAAAAATGACCAGGGAATTATCGACGCGACACTGACGGTTCCGGGGGATCTTGAGAATAAATACCAGGAAGCCCTGGGACGGGTGCACTGGGTCTTTATCTGTGATGTTGCGCAGAGTGGTTCAAAAACCGAGGGGTCTGGCGGCGCGCCGTCTACAGGGCTGTTTGGACAGCTTGACAGTATGGGTGCTGCCTATCTGTTGGTTTTGCTGGCATTATTAAGCGTTTCGGGCGTTATGGTTAAACGAAAAAAACGTTAAAAAAGCGCGCGAGAGATGGCCGGAATGCTTCAGTGGAGCGGAGCAGGCTGGCCGTCTGAAGAGATTGGAGAAAGACTGGTGGAAAGGGCCAGTGGAAATAAAAGGTTTTGTAGATGTGTGAACAGCTCACGGGAGAGTGAAGTGAGCATTTAAAAAAGGAATGACCCAGGGAAAGCGCCATTTCCCGGCTGTCACAGGGCAGCAGGAGAGGATGCGGCAAGACGCCGCATCCTCTCTTTTGGCATAGGGGTGTCTATTCAACCACATACCGCCCGTCGCCCTCGCACCGGATTGGGGTTTCATAAAAATATTTTAACGCTTTTACAAGGTGTTCAGTGTCTCTTGCGCCGCCGGTTTCGTAGGGGGAGTGCATGGCCAGCTGGGCCAGGCCAATGTCTACAGTGTTCATGGGGGTGTGGGTGCTTGCGATATTGCCAAGGGTGGAGCCGCCGGCCATATCGGACCGGTTGACATAGTTCTGGACTGGGACGCCGGCCTTTTGACAGATGGCCCTGAAAATGCCGGCGGAGACCGCGTCGGTGGTATATTTCTGGTTGGCGCTGTGCTTGATGACAATGCCCTCGTTCATGTAAGGGCGGTTGGTGTCGTCCGTTTTTTCCGGGAAATTGGGGTGGACAGCGTGGGCGTTGTCGGCGGAGACCATAAAGCTGCCGGCCATGGCGCGGAAGGTATCCTCCCGGGTGCCTCCGGTGGCTTCTACGATGCGGGCCAGGGTGTCCTTCAGGAAGGTGGAGCCAGCGCCCTGCTTGGTGCCGCTGCCCACCTCCTCGTTGTCAAAGACGCAGTGCACCGCCACGTTTCGCGGGTGGACCGCGGCCAGAAAGCCTTTCAGCGATGCAAAGGCGCACTGGAGGTCATCCAGCCGCGGGGTGGAGATAAAATCATGGTTCGCGCCCCAGATGCGGCCAGGGTCCCGGTTATAAAGGAACAGCTCCGCGCCGGTGATGTCCGCTCCGGCCACACCGGCAGCCTCTGCCACAAGCTCCATAAGCCGCCCCCTGGAAGCGCCGTCGCCCACAAGGGGCAGCATAGCCTTCTGGATGTTATATTCATGACTGCTGCCAGACTTGCGGTCCATGTGAATGGCGAGGTTTGGAATGAGGAACAGGTCCTGGTCCAGGTTCACCAGGCGGGTAAAGATCTGGCTGCTGTGCTTAACGACCACCCGTCCGGCCGCGGACAGGGGCCGGTCCAGCCAGGGCGCGCGGAGCATGCCGCCATAGCCCTCCACGTTCAGCTTGGTGTAGTGGTCCTCCACGGTAATCTCGGGGTTGTCCTTGATTTTAAAGGACGGGGAGTCGCCGTGGCTGGCGACAATCTGAAAGCCGGTATAGGCCCCCTCCGGAATTCTGAAGGCAATGAGAGCCGAGGCATTGCGGGTGACGTAGTAGCCTCGGCCAGGCGCCAGCTGCCAGGCGCTGCTCTCTTCCAGCGGGATAAAGCCTGCTTCTGCAAGATGGGCTTTCATGGTGTCCACCGCGTGAAAGACGGTGGGGCTTTTTCCAATAAAGGATAACAGTTCGTGATTTAATGGTTCGTTCATGGTGACCTCCTTGTTTTACGACAGATCCCTGGCGTTCTGATGTTTTGCGATGTAGGGCATGATAAAGCCCAGCAGAACCAGCACAACCGGGGTCAGAATGTTTAAGATCAGCTCAAAGGGCTCGTCGGAATAGATGCCGCCAATGCAGGCAATGGCGGTGACGATAAAGCACCAGGCGCCAAAAATGATGCCGACGGTTTTATTCTTGACAAAGTGATAGGCTGACGGGAACGCATTGCCGGCTTTTTTCAGGGCGATATAGGCCACAAACACCCACAGGTACCGCAGCGGCATACAGACCGAGTTCACCTTGACCAGCCATCGGACCAGCTCGTCTACGCTGCCAATGCCAAAGGCCGGCACCACAATGAGAATCCCCACAATGACTAAGACCATTTTATGGCCCTTAGTGTAGGCGCCGTACTTGTTCTGGACAAACAGCGATTTGGGGATGTACTCCTTATCCGCGCTGCCCAGTAAAATGCACAGGGGTGCATCAATGGAGAGGATCATGACCGTAAACTGACTGATGGCGTTGGTGAGGGCAAAGGCGATGACAAAAACGTTGCCCACGTGGTAGTATTCGCCAAGAGTGGCAAAGGCATAGTAAGCGCCGTTGGTCATCAGGTCTTTGGGGATATTGTTCGAGTCAAACATCATGCCCATAGCAATCGTACCCAAAACGGCGCAGACGCAAACCATGACCGCCAGGGCGATCATCCCGGTCGAGAAATCCTTTGACGGGTTTTTCATCCGGTTGACATAGGGGGACAGCTTTTCGCAGCCGCCCACGGCAAAAATGAGGATGGACAGGCCGGTGAAAAATTTCAAATCAAAGGTGGGCATAAAGGTCTGGAGCGACCAGTCGATCTGAAGGGTTTTGGCGCCGGTGATGGCCGGAGCGGCCATCATGAGCAGAATGTAGAGGATGGACATGACAAAGGAGGCCATACCAGCCACAGAGGCCAGCTTCTTGAGGATGCTGAGCCCTCTGGAGGCCAGCGCCAGAGCGACCAGGAAAATGGCCAGCCCGGCAAACTGCATGACAAGGGGGTTCATGTCACTGATGCGCGCGTCCTGGAAGATGGCCCAGCTGCTCGCGATCATCACCGAGTTTGGCTTCTGGGAAATGTAGGGCATGTGCACTACCCAGTAAGTCCAGCCTGCGTAGTAGGCCATGCGCGGCCCAATGGTCTGCATGATCCAAGAGCTCACGCCGCCCTCAGCGTCTTTGAAGGCAGACCCCAGCTCCCCAACCATGAGGGCGTAAGGCACAAAATACAGGGCGAAAATGATGATCCAGGCCACAATGGCCTTTAAACCATTGTATTCCGAAAAGCCGTTGATGACATTCCCGAAGCCCCAGACAGCTGTGAAAGCCATGAGCGCCAGGGTATACCAGCTCATTTTCTTTTCAACAGGTTGCGTGTCGAGTTGATTTTTCATAAAGAATACTCCTTTTTATGCAATTATATAACTTGGATTCCTTGTCTATTATGCAAGACCTGAAGGAAAAGGTCAAGAAAAAAGTAAAAAAATAACAGGGAGTCCCTTTTAATGAAAAAAAAATCGTGTTTAAAATCCAATGCTCTCATCTGCTTACGAAAAGATAAATAAAGAGAGGCTGCGGTGTAATGCCGCAGCCTCTCTTTATTTAATGGAGCATCAACCAGCGCCCGGAGCAGAATCTGAAATGACATGCGCATGGGTTAACGCATTTCCAGCAGGTAAGCAAGATAGGCGTTCCGGGCGTCCGCGTAAGCCCTGGTGATGGGGACCGTGGTGCCGTCCGCCATTCGGCAGCCCTCGCCGTTGACGGTCCGGATATGCTGCATATTGACCACGTAGGATACCGAGGTCTGCACAAAGCGCCCATCCTTGAGCAGGGGCTTGATAAAGTGGCTGAAAGACACCCGCTGCGTTTTGCTCTCAAGGACCCGGCCGTCTGTCAGACCGCAGAAAAAGCGGTGTTCGTAGGATTCCACATAGGCGATCTGATAAAAGGGGATGGTCTGCGCGCCCTCCTTTGTCCGCATGACCAGGCGGCGCGCGTCCTCGGCGTCAATGGTTTTGATGGCCTCGTCCAGCGTGGCGAAAAGGGCCTCCTGGGTCACAGGCTTGAGCAGATAGTCCTGAGCCCGGACACGGTAGGATTCCACCGCGTAGTCCGATGAAAAGGAAAGATAAATGATGGTCGCCGAGCTGTCGCTTTCGCGGATCACCCGGCCCACACTCAGCCCGTCCAGCTCCGGCATGAGGATATCGAGCAGATAGATGTCAAAATGTCGGTTTTTTTCCAGCATTTCCAGTAAATTGCAGGGCGAAAGAAACTGGGAACAGGCAATATTGAGCTCCGGATGCGCTTCGGCATAAGCCGCCGCCAGATGGCTGATGCGTTTGAGATCCTCGGCCTCATCGTCGCAGATTGCGATTTGCAGCATATCTTCTCACCTCCCTGGGGTTTTGATCTGATTTTATCAAAAAACAGGCAGGGTTGTCAAATAGCCAAAAACGCCTTAATCAGGAGATAAAAGTTAAAAATGTGCAATATCATGTCAAAAGCGTGTAAACTCCCCTAAAGGGATGAAAAAAGTATATAATTAAACGGTAACAATCCATAAAAAGAGGTGGCGGCCCAAATATCCAGCCAGACCATCGGGGCATTCCTGTGACCCGTTAAAAAACCGAGGACGATTTTTTCGTTCCCGGTTTTTTTATGGTCCGCCGCTGGCCGGGTAAAAACGCCAAAAAAGGAGTCGAAATGCAGTGTGTTTACAGTAAAAAAGAAATGAAAACGATAATCAATCGAGAGATTGTGGCCTTTGAGGAGATTTATAAAAAAGGCCGGCACCGGGTGCGCGTCTACTACAGCGACAGCACAAGCCGGCTGCTCAGTGAAAATATAAAGGGCTTTTACGAGCTGATCCTCCGCAGCACCGGCGTCTCGGTGCCGCACCGCCAGGCGCTGGCAGCCGAGATCGTGCGAGAAAAGCACAGGCGGGCCAAAAAGAAAAAGGTCCGACTTCCCCCGATTTACATAGGGCCTGGCTTGGCGTTTATGGGTTTTAAACGCAAAGAAGGACCCCTTTATGTGTGTCGGTCTAAAATTAATTAAGGACAATTTGCAGGCCTGCTACAGCGGCGTCCTTGAGACCCGCACCGGCCAGCGCTTTGAGCTGGACGTCTCCAACGCGGCCATCGACGCCCGCATGCGGGAGTGCCGGAGCGTGGAGCTTGAGCTCTGGCCCTGAAGCTTAAGAAAAACTTAACGCAAAAAACATGAACCGCTGCCTTTAGGTTTTAAGGACAGCGGTTTTTGAGCAGCGTTGGATATTTTTTAGCCTGAAAGTGCGTAAAAAATTCTCTTTTTGGGCGAAGGACAGGGGGTTAAGCCCATTTGAAGGGGACAGGTCATCCGGGTATAATGCACCCATAAGCTTAAATCAAACGAACACCGGTGTTCCCAGAGGAACAAACAATGAACAGAGAAAAACGTATTCCCGAACTCAATCAGATCCTGGCCTTTGAACAATTTTTAAACAGCGCACGCGGCGTGCGTGCCCTGGAGGACCGCACCCTTGATAAAAAGATCATCCCGGGCGGCCTGTCCCTTTATGGCGACACAGTGGCCATACTCCTCGGCAGCGGCATGAAGCCCTGGTACAACGCCTATGAGCTTTTAGACCTCCTCGGCTATGAGGACGGCGAAGGATGGTTCTTTGAGCACGCCTGCGATTTTGAGTGGCGCTTCATGGTGCGCCCCCTGCCGGTAAACCCCTATATCATCGACATCGCCCCCTTTGTGGATGAAGCCACAGCCCGCAGGCTGATGGAGAACGCCCCTGGCGGAGAAGATAAAACACTGGCCAGCGAGCTTTTCGAGGCGTTGCCGTGGGTGCTTAAAAAGGATGTCAAGGAAAATTACCGGGGAGGTGGACGCTGTGAATAAAAACCCCATGAAGGCCCTGAGTATTGAGGAAGTCTTTGAGCACGAAACCTTTAAACGCATCCGCACCCTCACCGAGCTGTCCGGAAACGGCGGCGAGCCCCAGATCTGGTTTGTGGCCCGGGATGTGTGCGCCGCCCTGGGTTTTAAGGACGCGGGTCACGCAATCAAACGCCATGTGGAGAGGGAGGATACGGCAAAACGCCGTATCCTCGACCCCAGAGGCTGCCATATGCCCACCACGGTCATCAACGAGAGTGGCCTGTACGCGCTGAGCATGGGCAGCAGGCTGCCCGCGGCCCGGCGGTTCAAGCACTATGTGACCAGTGTGATCCTGCCCTCTGTCTGCCGTCATGGGGCCCACATCGAGGACGAACTGCTCGGCAGGGTACAGGTGGACAAGGCCGCCTTCGACACCCTCATCGCCGCCCTGGCCCTGGCAGCTGATGGACGCCGGAGCGCAGTGGAAGCTCTTGAAAAAAGCACCGCTGAGGCGCATAAGTGGCAGGAGGCATGGAGGCGCCAGCAGCCCGAGGCCGCCTTCGCCAGGGACATCAAGACCTCCGCGGACAGCATTACCATCGGGGCCATGGCCAAGCTCATCCACCACCAGGTAAAGGATATGGGGCAGAACCGCCTCTTTGCCTGGATGCGGGCCAACGGGTATCTTTGCCGCCGCAAAGCATTTTGGAACGACCCCACACAGCGGGCCCTGGAGCAGGGCGTTCTGGAGCTGTACGAGAGCCGCACAGCAGATAAGAAGGGCCGGATGCGTCTGTACCGCAAGCCCATGGTCACCGCCCGGGGGCAACAGTATTTTATGGAGGTGATCACCCGGCAGTTTGGCCGCGATGTTTTTGCCGAGGCCCCTATCGCCGGGCCGGGCAGCGCCCCTTGCGGTGAGGCTGCCTCATGAAATACCTGACCGAGCTTCTGAGCTTCTAC
>OIET01000787.1_pt1 | contig 21436 bp, 24 predicted proteins | sample 1581871 | NCBI WGS metagenome assembly OIET01 (sample SAMN03279760, study PRJEB24777) | human gut metagenome | isolation source: fecal sample PR121 from 1 month old male Malay infant, vaginally delivered... | place: Singapore | collected 2005-09-16
GCAAGATGCGGCGTTGCGGTTATCTGAAAATAGCCCGGCGTCAGCTCAATCCTCGACGGTGCTGCCGGTGCGGCAATCCGGAACGATACCGACGCCGGATCGCCCTGCTGCCCCCGGGCATTTACCGCCCGGACTGTCAGCCTGTAGTTCCCCAGCGCCAGTTGCGTGAAGCGGTATGTGGTTTCCGTCGTCCGGGCCGTGCTGACCAGTCGCTCACTGCCGTCGTCCGCTGTTACGGTCAGACGGAGCAGGAAGCTCACGCCCTTCACCACCTTCGGTGTGTCCCATCGCGCCAGCACCTGATATTCCCCGCTGTCTGCAGTGACTTCGGCGGTCAGGTGCTGCACTGCTGGCGGCGTGACACCATTCACCGTGCCGCTCTGGTCACCGTCAAAGTGCGCCCCGTTATCCACGATGGCTTCTTTCTCCGGTACATGCTGCACGGCGGTGATGGCATACGTGCCGTCATCGTTCTCACGGATACTCACGCAGCGGAACAGGCGCTGGCGCAGCGTCGGCAGCTTCAGCCCCCACACGCTGTATTCTGCAACGCCGTCAGGAACACGGCTCACTTTCACCTTCACGCCGTCGGTGACGGACTGGACCTCCACGCTGACCGGATTACCCTGACCGTCAACCAGGCTTATCAGCGTGGTACCGGAGGATGGCAGCGTGATTTCACGGTCGAGCGTCAGCGTCCGGGTCTGGCTGTTCACCGCCAGCACGCGCCCGCCAATGCTGATCCCCGCATAGTCATCATCGCAGATTTCAATAACATCACCCGGTACATGGCGAAGCCCTTCTGCGCCGACGCTGAAATCCACGGTCTGCGTCTCCAGCAGTTCCGTTTTAATCAGCCACAGCCCGGCGCGGTGTGCCTGCCCCCGGCTGGTACAGCCAAAGGCATCCATCTTCGTGACGTTACGACCGTAACGGGCAATGGCCTGCGTGTCCTCCACAAGCTCTGTCGCCGTCTCCCAGCCGTTATCCGGGTCAATCCAGTTCACCTCAACAGCATTATGGCGGTCTTTCAGGGCGCTGAAGCTGTAGCGGAACGGCGCACCATCATCCGGCATCACCACATTACTGCGGTTATAGGTCCACACCTTATCCGACGGTCGGTCCTGCACGAACGTCAGCGTCTGCCCGTTCCATACCGGCATACAGCGCATCGCCGAGCAGAAATCACTGAGAACATCCCACGCCTTGCGCTGTGTGGTCAGGTAGGCATTACAGGTGATGCGCGGCTCCGTGCCACCAAAGCCATCCGGCACCGACTGGTCGCAATTCTGGCCGATGACATACAGCGCCCATTTGTCCACATCCGCCGCACCGAGACGCTTCCCCATGCCGTAGCGCGGATGGGTCAGCATATCCCACAGACACCAGGCCATGTTGTTGCTGTATGCTGGCTTAAACGTCCCGTCCCAGATACCGCTGTATTGCCGCGTCTGCGGGTTATAGTTCGACGGCACCTGCAGAATACGCCCGCGCAGATGATAATTACGGCTCACCTGCTGGCTGCCGAACTGCTCCGAGTCCACCTGCACGCCGACCAGTGCCGTGTTCGGGTAGCACTGTTTCACATCGATGATTTCGGTGTATGACGACCAGAGCGTTTTGTTCTGCAGCTGGTCTGTGGTGCTGTCCGGCGTCATCCTGCGCATCCGGATATTAAACGGGCGCGGCGGCAGGTTATCCACCACCACCGAGGCCAGATACTGCGAGGTGGTTTTGCCCTTAATGGTGATGTCTTTTTCCGTCACCCAGCCACCGTTACGCTGGATCTGAACCAGCAGGCGGACTTCCGACGGATTCCTGTCCCCCTTTGAGGTGGTTTCCACCAGTGCCTGCACACCGAAGGTAAAGCGCAGACGGTCGATGTTTGCCGACGTGATGGTCCGGGTGATCGGCGTGTCATATTTCACTTCCGTACCCAGCACCGTCTCGGAGCCGGAGGATTCAAATCCCTCCGGCGGTGTCTGCTCCTGCTCACCTGCCCGGAACACCACCGTGACACCGGATATATTGGTATTCCCCTCACTGTCCAGCACCGGCGTACTGTTCAGCAGCACGCTTTTTAATCCGTCCACCGGACCTTCAACCGGCCCTTCGCTGATGGCATCGATCACACTCAGCAGCTGCGTGGACTTCAGGTTGTCCCTCGCTTCGCGCGGGGTATGCCCCTTACTGCTTCCTTTACCCATTCCTCACACTCCATAAACAACAAAGCCGCCCAAAAGGCGGCTCATGAGTTACGACAGGATTAACTATTATTTACATGCATTAACACTATCAGCAAAAATTTTTGGCGTTAATGCTGGTACACGTTCATAAAGAGTAAAACTACTGCCATTTCCTGCTTTTTTGATATCAAGCACAACATCATATCCCCCCATAGCCTGTGGAACTAAAAGGCTTACCCCATTCTCAATAGGAAGGGATGTTATAGGTGTTCCATTACCAGCCCATTGTCTGGATATGCAGCCTGACAATTCATCAATATTTTTTAATGAATTACCTTCCATTACAGGTTTTCCGGATTTTACGTAATCCAAAGATTTACATCCTGTTAAGGCAATAATCGTGCAGAATAAAATCGTTTTGTTCATATAGCTAACCAATAGAATAATTATCAGTGTTCGATATAAATATTAAATTAGTTAGAACATGAGTAAAATAATATTACCGCCCAATTACCACAACCTGACCACCATCCCCTTCATCTGCCGTGCTGATCTCCTGAGATGCCACACGTGACCCCACGCGCATTTCACCGTACAGAACAGGCAGGACATTGCCCTGGGCAACCATGTTATCCAGTGAGGAGAAATAGGTGTTCTGTTTGCCGTTATCCGTTGTCTGTGTACGGGGAGTTCTGGCTTTCGGTGCCAGCATCTGCGCCACACCACCGAGCACCATACTGGCACCGAGAGAAAACAGGATGCCGGTCATACCACCGGCCCCAATGGCTGCCCCCCATGCTGCAAGGGTGGCTCCGGCGGTAAAGAATGATCCGGCAATGGCGGCAGCCCCCAGGACAATCTGGAATACGCCACCTGACTTGGCCCCGGCGACTCTGGGAACAATATGAATCACAGCGCCATCAGGCAGAGTCTCATGTAACTGCGCCGTTAACCCGGACGTGCTGACGTCCCGCCCGGCAATCCGTACCTGATACCAGCCGTCGCTCAGTTTCTGACGAAACACCGGGAGCTGTGTGGCCAGTGCGCGGATGGCTTCAGCCCCCGTTTTCACACGAAGGTCGATGCGGCGGCCAAATCGTTGTAAATCCCCGTAAAGGCAGATGCGCGCCATGCCCGGTGACGCCAGAGGGAGTGTGTGCGTCGCTGCCATTTGTCGGTATACCTCTCTCGTTTACTCAGTTGTTCAGGAATATGGTGCAGCAGCTCACCGTCGCCGCAGTAAATGGCGGCGTGATTCGGCACCGATGAACCAAAACAGCACAGCAGCACATCGCCCGGCTGCGCCTCTGTCAGTGCGACACGGTAAAAACCAGTAGCCTCCATATTGTCAAGATAGAGATTCTGACCGTGACGCCACCAGTCATCCCCGCGATGAAAATCCGGCATCTCAATCCCCGCCAGATGGTAAGCATCCCGGAACAGTGTGTAACAGTCTGTCACCCCGTACTCAAAGCGCCGCCCGGTGAGATGCGGCACACAGCGGAACTTGTGAATCGCCCCCCGGCAGACCAGCCACCACGGCAAATCGCTCTGCACCTGCAGCCGCCGGTCAGCCTCACTCAGCCAGGGCAGACCACCGGGGTGGCTGTGGACCAGCGCCACAATCTCACCCTGCATCTCTGCCTGCAGCCAGTCCTCCGGAGCCATCCGGAAATACGCCTCCGGCTCACCGGAGATATTCACGCAGGGGAAATATCTTTCCCCCTCCGGCGTGCTTACCACGAAGCCGCACGACTCCGCTGGCGCACATCGCCGGGCATGCGCCAGAATCGCTGATTCTGTCTCTGTCATGGGATTTACTGCGAAAGTTTGTTAATGGAAAGGAAGCCGCCAAAGTTGCCGACGTTATTGCGAAACTTACAGCCGCTCAGGCATTTGCTGCATTTATCCTTCGTGATATCGGAAGTCGGCTGATCATATTCATCCGCGACCGCCGGACCGTGATAACCGCACTCATCACCGCGATAGGTCCAGGTGCAGGTATTAGCCAGCATGATGCGCCCCGGAAAAACGGCACCATCCGTTTCCGTCGGTGTGGACAGTACAAAGGAGGCACTGACCGCACTCAGTTCGCTGCACTGCTCGATGCGCCAGCGGCTGATCACCTCCTGCTCCGGATCGGCGTCGCTGTTTCCGTTGACGAAGTTCACCGCATCCAGAAAACGGGCGTAAACCTTACGCCTGACCACCGTTCCGCCGACCAGACTCTGCAGATCTTCCACCATCCCGGTGACCATACCGTACAGGTTAGAAACCGTCAGCGTGGGGCGCGTACTGGTGCCTTTGCCATTCAGTTCAAAACTACTCCCCTGAATGGGATACGGCTGATACTGTCGCCCCTGCCAGGTGACCGGCTCACCTTTTTCGTTCTGCTCATTACAGAAAAAATAACGTTCTCCACCGACCTCTGTCAGATCGATTTCCCAGAGCACCACGCTGGCCGACTGCTCCGCACGGGTGCATTCATTCAGTGTTTCCTGCCGGATATCCTGCATCAGTTCACCACCTGTTTAAACTCTGCGCTGAACCCAACACGCAACATACTGACCTGCGACGACCATTTTGCGCAGGTCACCTTTATCTGCCTGTAACCATAAGGCGGCGTCCACAGAAAGGCCTTCCAGCCCCCGTGCTCAGCCAGAAACGACTCCAGCGCCGTGGCCTCCTCACGGGAGACAGACAGCGTCACGCTGTACGTTTTCAGGTCAGCGTTCAGCCCGGCAGGCGCACGCTGGGAATAGCCATCACCAAAGCGCACCTCCCTGACGGAAGGAGCCGATGTCACATCCATCCCGGGTTTCACTTTCCAGCGGAAGGTTTTCATCGTCCACCTCCGGAGAACAGTCCACCATCACGCATCTGTGTCTGAATTTCATCACGGGCACCCTTGCGGGCCATGTCATACACCGCCTTCAGAGCAGCCGGACCTATCTGCCCGTTCGTGCCGTCGTTGTTAATCACCACATGGTTATTCTGCTCAAACGTCCCGGACGCCTGCGACCGGCTGTCAGCCAGACTGCCCGGTGTACCGACATAACCACCGGTGGCATAGCCGCGCATCAGCCGATAGAGATTCCCCACGCCAATCCGGCTGGTTGCCTCCTTTGTGAAGACAAATTCACCACGGTGAACAATCCCCGCTGGCTCATATTTGCCGCCGGTTCCCGTAAATCCTCCGGTTGCAAAATGGAGTTTCGCCGCAGCGGCCTGAATGGCTGTACCGCCTGACGCGGATGCGCCGCCACCAACAGCCCCGCCAATAGCGCTGCCGATACTCCCGACAATCCCCACCATTGCCTGCTTAAGCAGAATTTCTGTCATCATGGACAGCACGGAACGGGTGAAGCTGCGCCAGTTCTGTTCACTGCCGGTCAGCATCGCCGCCATATTCTGCGCAATACCATCAAAGGTCTGCGTGGCAGCACTTTTAACCTGCGACATACTGTCCGTGGCACTCTCTTCCCACTCACTCCAGCCGGACTTCAGGCCTGCCATCCAGTTCCCGCGAAGCAGGTCTTCAGCCGCCCAGGTCTTTTTCTGCTCTGACATGACGTTATTCAGCGCCAGAGGATTATCGCCATACTGTTCCTTCAGGCGCTGTTCCGTGGCTTCCCGTTCTGCCTGCCGGTCAGTCAGCCCCCGGCTTTTCGCATCAATAGCGGCCCGTTTTGCCCGTTGCTGCTGTGCGAATTTATCCGCCTGCTGCGCCAGCGCGTTCAGGCGCTCCTGATACGTAACCTTGTCGCCAAGTGCAGCCAGCTGGCGTTTGTACTCCAGCGTCTCATCTTTATGCGCCAGCAGGGATTTCTCCTGTGCAGACAGCTGGCGACGTTGCGCCGCCTCCTCCAGTACCGCGAACTGACTCTCCGCCTTCCACAAATCCCGGCGCTGCTGGCTGATTTTCTCATTTGCTCCGGCATGCTTCTCCAGCGTCCGGAGTTCAGCCTGAAGCGTCAGCAGGGCAGCATGAGCACTGTCTTCCTGACGATCGCCCGCAGACACCTTCACGCCGGACTGTTTCGGCTTTTTCAGCGTCGCTTCATAATCCTTTTTCGCCGCCGCCATCAGCGTGTTGTAATCTGCCTGCAGGATTTTCCCGTCTTTCAGTGCCTTGTTCAGTTCTTCCTGACGGGCGGTATATTTCTCCAGCGGTGTCTGCAGCCGTTCGTAAGCCTTCTGCGCCTCTTCGGTATATTTCAGCCGTGATGCTTCGGTATCGCTCTGCTGCTGCGCATTTTTGTCCTGTTGACTCTGCTGTTCAGCCTTCTTTCGGGCGGCTTCAAGCGCAAGACGGGCCTTTTCACGATCATCCCAGTAACGCGCCCGCGCTTCATCGTTAACAAAATAATCATCCTTGCGCAGATTCCAGATGTCGTCCGCTTTCTTAAACGCAGCCTCTGCCTTAATCAGCATCTCCTGAGCGGTATCAGGACGACCAATATCCAGCACCGCATCCCACATGGATTTGAATGCCCGTGCTGTCCTGTCTGCCCAGGTTTCCAGCGTGCCCATGTTCTCTTTCAGGCGTCGGGTCTGGTCATCAAACCCTTTCGTTGCGGCCTCGTTCGCCGCCTGCAATGCCCCGGATTCATCGCCGGAACGCTGCAACTGAGCAACATACGCAATCTGCTCCGCCGTTACGTTATGGAACTGGCGCGCCATCGCCGTCAGCCCCGACGTCGGGTCAGTGGTCAGCTTCCCGAAGGCTTCAGCGACCTTGTCCACCTCCACGCCGGATGCAGAGGAGAAACGCGCCACACTCTGGCTGATGGATGCAATCTGAGCCTCACCGCTTACTCCCGCCTTAACCAGTGCGCTGAGTGACTCGCTGGTCTGGTTAAACGTCAGCCCTGCCGCCTGCCCGGCTCTGGACAGGACCAGCATACGATCTGCCGTCAGACCCGACTGATTGCCGGAAAGGACCAGCGTTTTGTTGAAATCGGACAGGGTTGAGTTACCCTGATACCAGGCATACGCCAGCGCACCGGTCGCCACCGCCAGCGAGGTGGCCCCGACCATCGGCAGGGTGATCGCACCGGCAAGCCCCCGGAACATGGGGATCATCCCGCCGAAGGAGTCCTTAACCTGACCACCCTGTTGCAGCAGGATCAGCCACGGGCTTTGCCCGCCTGCAAGCTGCGTGGCCACGTCGGTGAACTGTGCAGGCAGCATACGCATGGCGGCTTTATACTGCCCGACGGAAATCCCCGCTTTCTGTGCAGCCAGCGCCTGTCGGCTCAGCGACTGTTCAACGACTGCCGCTGTTTTTTTCGCATCACTTTCCGTACCGGAAAAATGACGCCTGACTCTGGCCATCTGCTCGTCAAATCTGGCCGCATCCAGACTTAAATCAACGACCAGATCGCCTACCGGTTCAGCCATACCGGACTCCTCCTGCGATCCCTTCTGATACTGTCATCAGCATTACGTCATCCTCCGTCATGCCCGCCATATCCGGGGAAGCGGGGATAACTTCATTTCCGTCCGGGTCAAAGCGGACGCCTCCGGTAAGCCCTGCCGCTTTCTGCATCAGCACATCATCTTCAGGCTCTTCGTCATCCTCACGCCGGTTCAGCAAACTGAAATCCAGCGGATGCATATCCGGATCGCTGAAAAACAGGCTGAGCACAGTGTACGTCAGCCCGGAAAAGTGCATATTCAGCAGAACATCATGAAAATAATGGGTACTGTAAAAGCGGTGCCAGTCGGCATACTCCGTGGATGACATCCCGGCAAGCATGGCGCGCCAGTCAGGTCGCCCCATCTCTCGCGCCAGTTTCAGGGCAAAACTCAGCTCACCGTCGAACACTTTCCCGCAGAAACAGGCTCTGCAGGCCCGGAGTCCTCTGCCTGGTCAGGGGCATCATTCACCACAAACCCATACATACCGGACAGCCGGTACACCACGTTTTCAGCATGAGAAATTGCCTCCGCGGGCCAGGTGGTAAGCACTTCCTGCTCAATCTGTTTAACGGCTTCATTCATGGAAGGCTGCTTTGTCTTCTGCGGATGGTTATGCCACAGGGACATCGCCACCACAAAAGCACCGGTTCTGATGGCGTCTTCCACAGTAACCTGCCGGTTGCTGTCTGACTCCGCCTGTTCTGCCTGCTGTTTCATCAGGGCGAGATGCTCAATACGCTGCAGGGCTGACAGTTCAGAAAGCGTGACGGTCACGCCGTTATGTTCAAATGATTCGGTTTTCAGGAACATCGCTGACTCTCCGGATTAACTGTCGGTGACAGTGATTTCTGCAACCGCAGCAAGTTCACCATTACCGGATACAACCGGAATGTTGACCTTGCCTGCAGCAACGCCGTTCACGGTGATGGTCATACCACTGACCGACACGGTGGCTTTTGTTTTATCCGCTGACACCGCACGGAAGCTCTTGTCAGTTGCGCCCTCCGGCTGGAAGGCCACGGTCAGCGTGGTGCTCTGCCCTTTCACCACCGAGGAGCTGGCAGGCGTCACGGTCATACCGGTTGCCGCCGTCACCGTACTGCGATCTTCTGCCATTGACGGACGGCCCACATTGGTGACCTTCACCGTACGGGTGATCACTTCCTTCGCCGTCACCGCCTTACCGATACTGCTGACCCAGCCACGGAACACATCGACCGTGCCGTTCGGGAAGCGGATTTTATAGGCACGGGTATCACCTTCATTAAACCACGCCAGCAGCGCCTGCTGCCCCTGCTCTCCGGGCATCCACGCCAGCGTGAAGCTGGTATCTCCGGCGGATTTCTGCCCCTGCCCGGTCGCGGTCCAGTCCGCATCTTCATCATCGAGATAACTGTCGTCATAGGACTCAGCGGTCAGTTCGCCGGGCGTCAGGTCTTTAATTTTTGCCAGACGCGACCAGTCATTGTCTGAAAGCGGGTTTGCATAAGGGTCGCCGCTCCCGTTATAAACCCACAGTGTGGTCCCGGCCCCTTTCACCGGTGCCAGAGGATTTGGTGTTGGCATATCGTCCTCACATTTCATAGGTAATGACATAAGTCAGATCGGCTGAACTCCACAGGCCCGCATCATCGTCGCGCCGGTAGTCATAGCCACTGGCCACCATACTGGTGATCAAATCTGACAGTGCCGGGATATCGCTCATCACCGGATAAATCCGGGACTCCATCCACGAATCCAGCTCTGAATCCGGCACCTGAGCAGGCAGGAAAACTTCAATATGCAGCTCCGCCTGCCAGGTATCGCTGTCCAGCTCTTCGCCCGTGTATTCAGCGCCGGTGAGATAAACGGCAATTGCCGGAAAATCTTCCTCATCAAAAACAGCAGGGCGACCATCAAAAAGCGTCGCCCCGGTGTCATGCTTCTCCAGTGCATCCAGTACGGCTGCACGGAGTTCAGTATGTTTCATCGCTTTATTACCATTCTCAGTTGATGCTGCAGCGCATAGCCCAGCTCTTTCGGAAGACGCTCACGCCGTATCCGCTCAATATTCTGTTTAAACGCCGTGGTCAGCGGCACCGCCATCGGGATTTTCACCACATCAATGGGGTAACGGTTTTTCCCGGCCACACGCTGCATGACATGCCACCGGCCATTTTTCAGTTGCTGAATAAACGCGCCGGGAATACGACGGTTTCCCACCACAAGCACGCTGCCGCCACCTTTCAGGGATGAACGCTGCCCCTTTTTACGACGCCTGCGTCGGGACAGGACAACCCGCGCGTTACCCAGCCTGATTACGGGCAAATCCCCCCGGTTAACTTTGATTCTGGCCTGCGGATTTTTGACCGTGGCCCTTTTCAGCCTGGCCCTTTCCTTTACCAGTTTCCGGCGTACCTTTGTCTCACGGGCAACCAGTGACGCCGACTGCGATATCGCGGATGAAGCAACGCGGTTAATGGCCATTGCGGCGGCACCAGGCACTGCCGTTTTGCTGATACGGCTGAGGTTTTCAACGGCCTGCTCAAGACCTTTTATGGCCATACATCCCCCTTTCAGCGGCGACGGCTGGCGGCAGGTGGTTGCCCCCGGTTGAGCCAGAGATAACAACTCCCTCCGTCATCCGGAGAAACACGGTCCACCCAGAACATCTCGCCGTTAATGGTCAGCGTGTCACCACGCCGTACAGCACAAACCGTATCCGTAAGCACAAATAATGACGGGTTACTTCCTTCAATACGGATCCCACTACTGGCAAAACCCAGCGACTCCGGATCGTCAAAAACGCCATGAACCTCGCCGCCACGCTGTGCACCGGAGGTGAACTGCGCACTGATGCCCATCACTTCAACAATCGTACTGTCCACCCCGGCAAGGGCGGCATCAAAGGCATTCTGAAAATCACGCATAAACAGCCATTCCACCATCAACGTGTGTTTTTGCATCTGAGGACATAATCAGAATCACCCGACCAACATCCGCAAGCTCAACGGATTCCCCCGTTTCACCATCAACGCCACAGAGATGGAGGCAGGTCAGAACTCTGATGCGCGTTAACGCGCCGGATGTTTCCTCACGAACATCATGAGCCGCGGTTTCCCGCTCCCGGATATCCATATTCATAACCTGTACATCATCGCCGGATGACTGCATTTCCTCTTCCCATTCTGCCACCCGCTGCGCTATCTCTGCGGCACTCCCGGATATATCCGGCTCACGCCCCAGAATCAGGGCCAGTTCATCAAGCCGTTTCAGATTTTGCTCTTTCGTTGCCATATCAGCCCCCTGTGAAAAAAGACACGGGGGCATTTCGCCCCCGCTCACGGATTATTTCACCTGTACCACCACAAACTCATCCGGGTCCGGCAACACCATCAGCGGCGCGGACTGCGTCATGGTAAATTCACGGGCGGGATCCCCTACCGTCAGCCAGTGTTTCGGATAACGGGAAGAGGCCACCACACCTTCGGACAACGCCTGAGCATCCTGAATGGCACCGTAACAACGGATCCCATCTGCAGCAGTATTCCCCAGAACCAGCATGCCATCTGGAAGATAACGTTTTTCGGTACCGTCTTCTGCTATATAAGACGTTTTCGCCACCACAATGGCCAGATCGCCGTAATACCCCTTGAAGGACACCACTGCGCCCAGATCTTTCACTGCCGTTTCGAGTTGAGAATTTGAACCGCGACGGGTATCCAGTTTTTCGCGGAACAGCTTAAAACCATTCAGAAGACGCCAGACGGTACCGTCCATAATGGCAATATTCACAAGACCGCTGGCCAGGTCGCAGTAGAGGTCAATATCATGTGTAGGATCGAACGTGTCACGATCCTGTTTTGACCACTCCTTACCACTACCCTGAGTGATGTTATTCTTCGTCGACCTGCCAAAATCGACCTCAATTTTCTCGAACTGGTCTCCTTCCATGGTGTATTTGCCATACAACACAGCATTTACCGCCTGCATTTCTTCCACCTGGACAATCGCGTGCTCTTCCTGTTTGAGGTTATCGGTAATGATACGCAGACGGCGGTAAGCCGGATCATTCAGTTGAGATGGATCTTCACCAGGAAGGCGCTCAACCGCCTGCTGGTAATTAAATTCGTGTTTCGGCTTGACGTAGCCCGGACGCAACACGCGGGTTTCACCACCACGATGACGCAGCACTTTTCCTTCAACAACCGGGGAGACATAGGCCGCCACCGGCGTTTTTCCGGTAATTTTGTCCAGCATCACCTCTTCGGTATGGAAATTCACCGTACGGCGGAAAAACAGCTCCAGAAACAGCGCACGAAATTTAACTTTTTGTTCGGTATAACCGAGTAACTGGCGGGTCGTAAACAATCCCATAAATCAGTTCCTTTCATTCAGAAATCAGTCAGGTCACCATGGTGGCCTGATAACGTGTTACGGCAGCGCCGCGTGACTCAGGGCACTGCCAGCAAAGGCGTTGGCCTTTTTGTGTTCATCCACACTTTCAGGCCAGTGGATTGCCTCCGTCGCAAAGGTTCCCGACTTGTAATACGTCAGCGCCGTCTCTGTGCCTTCAAGCGGCAGTACCAGTATGCCAACCGCACTACCGGCTTTCTGTCCATCCCAGACCACCAGTTTCCCGGTGGCTTCATCCAGCATCAGGGGCGTCAGAGCCGGTGTTGCAGAAGAAATCCCGCTGCTGCCTGTGGCGGTATGAGCCGGATCATTACCGGCAAAAATACGTACTTCCGCACGCTGTTCAGTGATGGTTTTCGTCACCATTTTGTTAAAACCTCATATTGATGGTCAGCACTGACTTCATGGCATGGCCATGAGCATTTTCACGTCCGCATCACCGTCTGCTGACGTCTGTGACACGCCACCCCGCACCGCTGCCGGTGAATGATTCGCCATGAAATGTTCAAACAGGGCGGTTGTGGATGCAGAGACCGGTTCGGCCTTACCTGATCCCGCAGCCAGCACAGCCCGGGCGTTCTCCACGGTCATTCCCGGGCAGGCCGCCAGTTTTTCAGCCTGCGCTTCTGCCCCTTTTGCCTCATCCAGGGCCATGATCTGATCACGAAGCGAGGGCCCGGCATCCGCCAGTGGTGCAGCCGCCAGGATCGGGCGGGCTTTTTCCACCGTCATCTCCGGCATCGCCGCCAGCGTTGCCGCCAGTTGTTCACGACCGTTCGCTTCTTCACACACCATAATGCGATCGGCTTCACTCTGCGTGGATGCCACCGGCTGCTGCGGTGCCGCCGCGGCCAGAATCGCCCGGGCCTGTTCAACGCTCATGCCCTGTTGTCCTGCCAGCATCGTGGCAAGCTGTTCACGTCCTTTCGCTTCCTGGCATGTCAGGATCCCCATCACTCGCTGGTTCTCCTGCACGGCGGCTTCCGTTGCAGTTAATTGCGGCATAGTGCCTCCTCTGACATTACTGTTCAGCGCCGTGGCCATCACACTGATGGCATCCGACGCATTGATTAATTCATCCGCCAGCCCGGCCTCAATGCCGGACTGACCTTCAAAAACGGCAGCCTCTGTTCCCGTGACGGCATCAACAGACAGACCGGTATACATCGCCACTTTTTCGGCAAACATCCGGCGCGCCGCATCAATCCGCTGCTGCATGTCCTGGCGAACCTCTGCCGGCAACGCTTCAAACTGATTGCCATCCACCTTGTGCGCCCCTGAGTAAATCAGCGTGATATCCACACCGGCCTGCGCCAGATGACCGGCATAGCTGACATGGCTCATCATCACGCCAATGGAGCCGATACGGGATGTCTGGGTAACCAGCCGTCGGGAGCAGGCCGACGCCAGCAGCATGGCTGCAGAACAGGCCGTGTCATTGCACAGTGCCCAGACCGGCTTCTGCTGACGGAGGCGGTAAATCATGTCAGCGCAGTCAAACGCGCCGGCGGCCTGCCCGCCCGGACTGTCAATGTCCAGCAGTATGCCCCGCACCTGGCTATCTGCCATTGCCTGCTGAAGACAGGCGACAATGCCGTCATAGCCAGTCATTCCGGAAAATGGCCGCATCCCCCCCAGCCGGTGCACCAGCGTGCCGGTCACCGGCAGTACCGCAATACCGTTCACCACCCGGTAAACACGGGCCGGTCGTTTACCTCCGGCCATGTACTCGTCCGTTTCAGCCAGCATTCCGGGAGCATCAAACTGTACCTGCTGTTGTGGTACCGAAAGACTTGCTGCCCCCATCTCGCGCCCGAGCGCGCAAAAGAAAACCCGCGCATAGGCGGGCTCCAGAAGCAGCGGTTCATTGAATGCTGCGGCAATAATGTGTGAAAGATTACGTCTCACGTGGTGTTGTCTCCTCTTCCGGCCTGCGACTCTCCGCTATCTGCTGCTGATACGCCTGCTCTATCCACACCGGACGTGAGAGTCCGGCTTTTTGCCGCTCAGCAGATTCCCTGACCTGCTGGCGGAAAATGTCCTGATAATCCTCGCCCATCAGCGCCAGCTCTTTCTCATACGTGCTCAGTCCGGCCTCAATGCGCATCACTGATTCCTGAACCTCCTTGAGCCCGTCAATGGCCATTCTTCCGGCTCCAATCCACTCAGCCCGTGACCAGGCTGATCGCGCCTGATAAAAATCAAACCGTGCCCGTGGCGGACGAATAATCCCCCGAAGAAGTGCCTCTTCCAGCCAGCAGGAAAACATCTGCGTGGCCAGCCGGGACGCAATAAATTTTCGCCGCCCCATAAAATAGCGCCACGACTCATTGGCGGATGCGCGGGCACTTGAGTAACTGACCTTCGAGTAATCACGGGACAACTGTTCGTAGGAAACGCCAAGACCGGCGGCGATATACCGCAGCAGCGCCTGTTCAAGCGCCGAAAATCCATTGTCTGAATCCTGCGCGGTCTGAAGTTTCAGATCATCACCGGGGAAAAGGTGCGGAATTTTGACACCGCCCAGCGTCACGCTATTCGTGTCATACCAGGTGGAGAACTTATCCAGAATATTAATAAGCGGATTATCCTTCTGCCCCTGCGGCGCACCGGCGATATATTCAAAGGCCTTTTCGGTATCAAGGTCACTTTCAATCGTCGCTGCATACATCGCCTTCACTATGGCCGACTGAAGCTGTGTTGCCTGCAGGGAATCCAGCATCTTCAGCCGTTCCATAACGCTGTAAAACTGATTGGCTCCACGGGTCTGCCCGTCCTCCACCGGCTCGAAAATATGCAGCATGGCCGGACGCCCGGTGGGTAGTTCACGCGGGATCCGTTCCCATCGTCCACTCCCGGAGCGAGGAAAATCATCCTCACAGATATGGTACGCAACGGCACGGCCATATCGATCAACCTCCACACCGGCCCGCAGAAAACGGTTCCCGATACCGTGTCCTGGCGTGTCCACCCGTTTCGGACTCACGGCTTTAAAACGCGTACGAAACAGTTGCGTACTCTCCGTATCCCAGACCGGCTGCACAAAGATTTCGCCGTTAAACGCATGAACGCCCACACCTTCACGGATAAATTCCGTGAACGTGCGTTTTCCTTCCACGTCGATCTCGCCAAACATCCCTTCGGCGTATTCCGACCAGGCCGCCTCCACCTCATCGACAAAGCTTTTTGCTGCGGTCTCCCGCATCCCCAGCCAGCGCCAGTTCGGACGGTAGCTGATCAGAAACATATGCCCGACAATGTGATCCTTATGCAGAGCCACCGCATTAGCCGCTATTCCGTTATTGCGCACCAGATCATCTGCCCGGGCATTCCCCAGACGCAACGCGGGCAGCAGGGCCGCATCGGCACTCTGCGCCGGTGGCAACCACTCAGCCATTTGCCCGCCAAATCCTGCACCGCCCCCGTTGTAGCTGAGACTCTCACGAAGCGGAACGCCGTTCACATCAATCAGGACAGGCGTTCGTTTCATAACCTCACTCCCAGCGGACGACGGCGACGGCGGGTTGTCCCCAGTACCGACTCCGCATCATTGATCGCCCGGTTAAGCTCATCCAGAGAAGCTGCCGTATATTCAATTCTGCGACCATCTTTCTGGACAGACACCACCCGTTTACCGGTTAATAAATCAAGGCGCGCCTGACGCAGCGCCTGCAGTTCAGCGACTGTAACCATTCACTCCTCCGGACAGCTTCGCTGCCAGTTCTTTAAGGGTTGGCCGGGTCGTCTCTTCTTCCCGGGATTTTGCCAGTACAGCCAGATCAAGCTGCCAGCGTTGCACGGACACACGTAATGCCGCGTAGGCATACACCAGGCAGTCCAGCGCTTCGTTACGCCGCTTTTTGTTATCCCACAGCAGACGCATCTTTCCTTTTTCCCACTTCTCCACAAGCTCTTCCGCGACCAGTTGCTGCGCCTCTGTCTGCGAAAAAATCTCCGGATCATCAGGAAAACGGATAGCATACGACGTGGCTTCATCCACAGGCGTGGGATCGGCTTTCATACGGGCATAGAGAATTTCTTTTGCGGTGTCCGTCCCCACTTCACACAGATACACGCCCCGCTGATTGCGGGTTTTTGGCATGGTGATCACCGGCTTGCCATAGACAGATGCGCCTTTTACCGGCAGCACCCGGAAAACACCGTGTTTTTTTGACCTCTGATAAACGATTTCGCCATCGATCCCCCCGATGTCCCAGCAGACACGGGAAATGGTCATTTCGGTTCCGTCTGCATGGCGGTATTTTTTGTTGATCGCCGCATCCACACGTAACAGCGTCTCTTCCTCATCGGGACGCCCCATAATGATGATTTTATCCACCAGAAAGGCTTCCTCTCCCGGAGCCCATCCCCAGACATACATCTCAAAACGGTTTCGCTGCGAGTCAATGCCCGCCGTCAGATAAACCACCCGGGCAGGCACCGCCGCCGTGTAACGCACAACCTTATCCATCAGCACCTGGTGATCGAGTTTTTCGCCCACGGCCTCTTCCCAGGTCTCGCCCAGCGTGGTGTTCACAAAGGTTTTCAGGCCGTTGGGATCTTTCAGTGCATCCAGCCAGTCATAGACAATCTGTACCCAGGTGGTGAACGGACTGTACGCCGTCCAGATATGGAAAGTGATGGAGCGCGGCGGCGGAATTTCATCACCCCGGGCGCTGAAAAACATCAGGCCGTCACGGGTCCACATGCCCGTGTTTTCACAGATCCACCGCCCGTTACTCTGGTCAAGCTCAGACTGATGGATCACACAGCCATGATGCTCACAAAGGTAGAAAACACTTTCTGGCTTATTCTTCTCCCACTTAAGACCGAAAGGCGAGGCATCATCGCCAAATTTCAGATACTGCTCCTCCCCACAGTGCGGACAGGGCACATAAAAACGCATGAAATGTGCCGACTCGTTAGCGGCTTTTTCGATCTGGCAGGAACCTTTGATTTTAGGCGTCGAGCCGCGAATGGATTTTGGCCATACAGAGCCCTCAATACGTTTATCCCCCAGCAGGGTTGGCGAACCCTCTTTTTCAACATCCGGTTCGAACGAGGAAAGCTCGTCATAACAAACCACATCCACGGATTTTTCACGGTAGTTTTTTGCTGCCGCTCCCCCCAGACACCAGAAACCCACACCGGAGGAAAAACGCTTCAGGGTGAGCGTATTATCGCGGTGTTTTCTTCCGAACCATGGAGCCAGCTCCAGCAATGCAGGAACATCCCTTATCGTTGGCTCAACATGAGATTTCATAAAATCTTCAGCAGCTGAGTCCGTGGGCTGAAAAAGAAGGCTGTTGCGTGATTTATGCTCAATAAAATAAGCCTCCACTCCCAGCAACATCTTTGTATAACCAACACGGGCAGATTTAATCAGGTTAACAGTGCGAATCAAATCGTTGCCCATACAGTTCATGATGCCAACCTGAAACGGCAGTGTTTCCCACCGCCCCGGGGTATAAGACGACTCTTTAGGAAGGTAATAATGTTTATTGGCCCACTGAACTGTCGTCAGTGGAACAGGAATAATGAGAGATAAAAGCCCTGTAGCTATCGCACCGGCTGCATTAGCTGCCTTCTGTGCGTCTGAAATCATCGATCCACCCGCCCACGTTTTCACCGGCCTTAGCTGCAACATTGGAGGCTTTCGCGATTTCAGTTTTCACCACATCAAGGTGTGATGGTGAAATGTCCGGATATTTACGCTGTAATGTCAACGGCACACGCACAAGTATCCCCGAAATCTCCTGTGCCACACGTTGCAGAATGAAGGTAAACAGTTCAGTTTCCAGCACCACTCCGTCTTCACGGGCATTTTTCAGTTCCTGCGCATCTGCCTGCGCTTTTGTGAGCCGGTAGCGTTCATAGTCAATGGTGCCGGGTTGTAAATCTGACTCCGCTGCCGCACGCAAATCGGCCAGTTCTTTGCGGAGCTTTTCGTTTTCGATATCAGTTTCCCTCTGCGCATACCACTGAATTGCCATGGCAGTATCAAATACAGATTCAATGCCCTTACTACCTTTGGAGGCGCAAGGGAGTCCCTGAGACTGCCAGCGTTCAATCGTCCGCGGGTCCACGTTGAAAATTTCGGCAAGCCTCTTTTTATTAACCTTCATGAAAACAACCCATTATCAAATACAAGGCCCGACATGAAAACGCCAGAAAAAGGCATTTTCGGACACTTTCATGTCGGACATTTATGAATGCAATATTAAAAAAAACAAAAAGTTATATTCGAGAAGTACCGACACGATTTTCCCTGAAAAATTTTCATAAATAGTGAAAAACCGCGAGGTCGCCGCCCCGTAACCTGTCGGATCACCGGAAAGGACCCGTAAAGCGATAATGATTATCATCTACATATCACAACGTGCGTGGAGGCCATCAAACCACGTCAAATAATCAATTATGACGCAGGTATCGTATTAATTGATCTGCATCAACCTAACGTAAAAACAACTTCAGACAATACAAATCAGCGACACTGAATACAGGGCAACCTCATGTCAACGAAGAACAGAACCCGCAGAACAACAACCCGCAACATCCGCTTTCCTAACCAAATGATTGAACAAATTAACATCGCTCTTGTTCAAAAAGGGTCCGGGAATTTCTCAGCCTGGGTCATTGAAGCCTGCCGCCGGAGACTGTGCTCAGAAAAAAGAGTTTCGCCTGAAGCAAACAAAGAAAAGAGTGACATTACTGAATTGCTCAGAAAACAGGTCAGACCAGATTGAAGCAATTTAGATAATCGTGCAGACTACCCCCCCTCATATCACATGGAAGGTACTACAATGGCTCAGATTGCCATTTTTAAACAAATATTCGATAAAGTGCGAAATAATTTAAACTATCACTGGTTTTATTCTGAACTAAAACGTCACAATGTCTCACATTACATTTACTATTTAGCCACAGAGAATATTCATCTTGTTCTTGAAAACGATAATACGGTTTTAATAAAAGGACAGGGTAAGGTTGTAAATGTAAGATTTTCAAAAAATAAATGCCTTATAGAAGCCACCTTAAAAGGATTCAAATCAGGAGAGTTATCATTTTACGAATACAGGAAAAATCTTGCTACAGCAGGGGTTTTCAGATGGATTACAAATATCCACGAAAACAAAAGGTATTACTATACCTTTGATAATTCATTACTCTTTACTGAGAACATTCAGAACACTACACAAATATTTCCGCACTAAATCATAACGTCCGGTTTCTTCCGTGCCAGAACCGGACTCGCTGGCATGATGAAATATGTGTACCCGGTAACCCCGGTGTGCATCGTTTTTGATTATTCCCCCACACTTGTGCAGAAGGAGTTCCCCGTCAGGCTACAGTCATAATTAATGCAAGAGTACAGCGACGATACAGCGCACAGAAATAAATCAGGTATCCATTGACTTCACAAAGACGGTACATAGCATCGACAGGAGTAATTGCGTAAATTGAACTCTTGGCACACTTTAGCCACCGGCGAATCTTCAGCGGATTATCCTTGGCCGGTTTTTATCTGAGGCATTGCTCTCGAATGTATAGCTGTGCCCCTTCAAGTTGTTTTTGCATTATTATCAGTCGCGCTCTGAGGGTGAAATAATCCCGTTCAGCGGTGTCTGCCAGTCGGGGGGAGGCTGCATTATCCACGCCGGAGGCGGTGGTGGCTTCACGCACTGACTGACAGACTGCTTTGATGTGCAACCGACGACGACCAGCGGCAACATCATCACGCAGAGCATCATTTTCAGCTTTCGCATCAGCTAACTCCTTCGTGTATTTTGCATCGAGCGCAGCAACATCACGCTGACGCATCTGTATGTCAGTAATTACCGCGTTCGCCAGCGTCAGTTCTCTGGCATTTTTGTCGCGCTGGGCTTTGTAGGTAATGGCGTTATCACGGTAATGATTAACAGCCCATGACAGGCAGACGATGATGCAGATAACCAGAGCGGAGATAATCGCGGTTACTCTGTTCATTGCTGACCCCACAAACAGATTTCACGCTCAATCTCACGACGAGTCATGAGACCTTTCCATTGCTTACCGCCAGCATATGTCCAGCGACGTAGCTGATCACATGCGCCTTTGATATCGCCCTGGTTTATTTTGCGAAGAAGCGTCGATGTTCTGAAATTGCCAGCACCCACGTTGTAAACGAATGAGTAAAGAGCGCCGCGCATTGTTTCCGGTATATCGACTTTGATGTACGGGTTAATTTGTCTGGCGACCGTGGCAAGGTCTTTATTCAGGAGGGCTTTGCATTCTGCTTTGGTATACGTTTTACCGAGCATGATGTCTTTTCCTGTATGCCCGTGACATACAGTCCATACACCAACAATATCTTTGTATGGTATGTAGCTGACACCTTCCAGACCATCGTTACCACTTGGGCCAGTGATTAACACTGATGCTATAGCAATTGCTCCGCCACCAATAGCAGCAGCAACGGCTTTTCGTAATGATGGAGGCATTATTCACCTCTCGCAGCCTTGCGCTTATCTTCTTTAATCTTGAAATAAAGGTTTGTCAGGTACGTCAGCAGGCCAAATACCAGGCTACCCAGCACACCTATTGCCGCCCACTGTGAGGGCGTGACTTTATCGAGCAACTGTAAAAACCAGTACCCGGCACTACCTGCTGAGGTACCATAGGCGACACCCGTTGTTAACTTATCCATGGATTTCATAACCCCACCTCGCAGACAAAGCGGGTGTAAATTAAGGGGATACTACGTATCGCAATAAAGGCAGAAACGTAACAGATTCGGAGTCAGTGAATAACTCAGGTATTGGGTTATCAGCTAATATCGAGACTCAAAAAATGGAAAAACCCGCTCGACGGCGGGTTTAAGCTGTGTGACGAAGTAACCACTCTTAACAGCATAACCAATTTTTTACGTACGTAAACTACTAAATGATATTTGTGAGAATGCCACCGAGTGTTCAAAACACCACCACAAATGCATAAGAAAACTTCAACAAATAACCAGTTAATAATTTCCAATGTTATTTTTAGTTTGTTTAAATTAAGCTAAAGAATTATAGAGCACTTATAAATAAGTGCCATTAATATAAATTAGCTAATAGATTTATTTTTGTTCAGACAAGAGCCATGAATAGGATTAGATAGAAAAGGTTCAGATAAAAATAGAGATCTACTTCACAAATTAAATGAGAAACTAAAACTTACATCTTGAAATAATCACATTGATTAGATGAATATTTATCGCGCAGTGACATCATTTTTTAATAATAGTTCAAAAAAAGGGCGTACAATGAAAAAATTAACAGTGGCAATTTCTGCTGTAGCTGCATCAGTACTGATGGCGATGTCTGCTCAGGCAGCTGAAATTTATAATAAAGACAGTAACAAGCTGGATCTATACGGGAAAGTTAATGCCAAGCACTACTTCTCCTCTAATG
>OIET01000788.1_pt1 | contig 21419 bp, 17 predicted proteins | sample 1581871 | NCBI WGS metagenome assembly OIET01 (sample SAMN03279760, study PRJEB24777) | human gut metagenome | isolation source: fecal sample PR121 from 1 month old male Malay infant, vaginally delivered... | place: Singapore | collected 2005-09-16
GACCGAGAAGGTCACCATTGGCTTTACCGAAGCGGAAATAATCCCGGAGGATGCGGAAGAAGAATCGGCAACCGACAAAGCAGCATTTTCTTTTGATCAAAAAAAAGAAAATACTGAGGAATCGCCACAAGAGACAGGATGGGCGCCAAAATTTGAGGTATCCCAGGGTGGAAGCAATGATGAACCCCAGAAGCGCCAGGGCGATGTGACTCGGCAGCAAGGTGAGAATTTCATCATTGAGCCGGTCGCTGGCGATTCGCGTTTTAGTCCCACTGAACGCTTCCACAAAAACATCGCAGCCATAAAAGTGCTGAAGCAAATTGAAGGCGAAGGCCGGATGGCAGCCGATGATGAAAAAGCCATCATCAATGCTTACGTCGGATGGGGCGGCCTTGCGGATATTTTTGATCACCGGAAACAGACCTGGAAGGAAGAAAAGGAAGCACTGCGAAGGATGCTCTCACTAAGTGAGTATGCAGCAGCTGAGGACTCCATTTTAAATGCCCACTATACCGATCCGGGGATTATCGCAGCCATGTATGAGGCCGTTCAGCTTTTTGGCTTCTCGAGTGGTAACGTGCTGGAACCCGCATGTGGAACAGGCCGTTTTATGGGCGCAATGCCCATGGCATTGCGTGAATCCAAAGTCTACGGTGTAGAGTTGGATGAACTGAGCGGCCGCATGGCCAAAGTGTTATATCCGAAGGCAGAGATTACCATAAACGGTTTTGAAAATGCCCATTATCCGATCAATTTCTTTGACCTGGCCATTGGAAATGTGCCGTTCGGAAACTACAAGGTAGCCGATACCAAATACGATAAACTAAACTTTCAGATACACGATTATTTTATTGCCAAAACACTCGACCTGGTACGTCCAGGAGGCATCATTGCATTTATCACCAGCAAAGGGACAATGGATAAGCAGAACAGCAGTGTCCGCCAATATATTGCCAGACGGGCGGAGCTGATCGGCGCGGTGCGCTTGCCGAACAATGCCTTTTCCGGCGCGAATACGAAAGTAACTGCGGATGTGCTCTTTTTCCAGAAACTGGAAAGTATGCGGGATCTGAATGATATTGACTGGATAGATCTTAAAGAGGATGAAAACGGACTGAAGTATAACGCCTATTTTGTCGACCACCCAGAATATGTCGTCGGTGAAATGGTTGAAATCTCAGGGCCATATGGCCCGGAGCTTGCCTGCCAGGCAGCTGAGGGCAGCGATACCATCCAGAATGTGCGCGACACCATTTTTGATTTGGCCGTTTCACATCGAGATATTTATGAAAATCGAATAATGGCAGAAGCAGCGCAAGATCAGAATGTGATTCCGGCCACGCCCGACGTGAGAAATTTTACCTACACCATGGTGAACGGCAGCATCTACTATCGAAACAACTCAGTTTTGATCGAGCAGGAGGTAACCGGCACAAAAGCCGAACGGATCGAGCACCTGATTGAGGTACGCGATGCGGTTTACCGCCTGATCGATGCAGAAGTATCAGGTGAAAGCCCCAGGCTTATCAAAGAATACCAGAACGAACTCAACCGAATATATGACCATTTCGCCAAGAAATACGGCAGAATCGGTCGGCAGGGGAACAAACTGGCTTTTTCCGAGGACTGCACCTATCCGATGCTGCTCTCATTGGAAGTCAATGACGGTGAGGGCAATTTTTTAAGAAAAGCCGATATTTTTTCTAAGATTACCATCCGCCAAAAACCAGAAATCAACCACGCGGATAATCCCGTGGACGCTTTGTCGATCTCACTGGCTGAAAAAGGTGGTGTCGATTTTGAATACATGCAGCAGCTGACCGGTGAGGATGAAGAAACCCTGCAAATGGGACTGAAAGGGCTTGTTTTTAAAAACCCTGAAAGTGATACCTGGGAAAGTGCGGACGCCTATTTATCCGGAAATATCCGTCAAAAGCTTTTAGCAGCTCAGACAGCCGTTGAAAACGGAGAAGAAGCATACAAGGAAAATGTGGAAGCCTTAAAAAAGGTCATGCCGGAGCCATTAAAGGCATCGGAGATTTCCATTGTGATGGGGAGTACCTGGGTTGATAAAAAGTATTATGAACAGTTTCTGTTTGAGCTTCTGCAACCTGCGGAACGGATCAAAAAAAGTATTGAATTGTTTTACTCCGAAGAAACCGGCAGCTGGCAAATATTAGGAAAGAATTTAGATTTTGGAAATATTCTCGCCCATCGCACCTATGGTACTGAGCGCATCAACGCCTATTACCTCTTTGAGTCCTGCCTGAATCTGAAAGACGCCAAAATCTATGATCTGGTCGACGATAAAAGGGTTGTAAATCAGGATGAAACGGTACTGGCCAACAATAAGCAGAAACAAATCCGTGAAGCGTTTAAAGACTGGATTTATGAGGACTTTGATCGGCGCGAGGATCTGGTCAATACCTATAACCAACTTTTTAATAACAATCGGCCAAGAGAATATGATGGCAGCAACTTGCCTTGTGTTGGTCTTAATCCAGATATTATGCTTCGGGAAAGCCAATTAGATGTTGCGGCACGGATCATTTATGGTGGGAATACCGGCATTTTTCATTGTGTCGGGGCAGGGAAAACGCTGGCCAGTATTGTTGGCATTATGGAAAGTCACCGATTAGGGCTGACACACAAGGCGTTGTTTGTGGTGCCAAATCACCTGATCGAGCAATGGTCAATCGAGTTTATGCGTGCTTATCCCGCTTCACGAATCCTGGTATCCACCAAAAAAGATTTTCAACCAATTAATCGTAAAGTCTTCTGCTCAAAAATCGCAACGGGCAATTGGGATGCGGTCATTATCGGACAAAGCCAATTTGAAAAAATACCGGTTTCCTTTGAGCGTCAGGAAAGGTTACTAAACGAACAGATCGACGCCATTGATCTTGAGATGGACTTTTCGGAAAACAACTACACAAAAAAACAATTGGCAGCCGCCCGGAAAAGAGTGGAAGCAAGTCTGAAAAAACTGACCGATCAAAGTAAAAAGGATCAGGTCATTAACTTTGAGCAGCTGGGCATTGATGCTTTGGTTGTGGATGAAGCTCAGCGTTACAAAAATCTTTTTACCTACAGCAAAATGGGAAATGTCGCAGGGATTAACCAGACCGATTCAAAGCGCGCCTCAGATATGCTCATGAAGTGTCAGTATATGGATGAAATAACCGGCGGCCGGGGGATCACTTTTCTGACAGGCACACCCGTTAGCAACGCCATCTCCGAATTACACACCATGATGCGCTATTTGCAGGCAGATCTGCTGCGTGAACTGAGCATGGAATCCTTTGACAGCTGGGCGTCGGTCTTTACCGAAAAAGTCACAAAAATGGAGCTGGCGCCGCAGGGTGGAAATAACTTTCGGATGAAATCGCGCCTTGGCAAATATAACAACCTGCCGGAGCTGATTTCCTTTTTTAAGAACTGTGCGGATATTAAAACGCCGGATATGTTGAATCTGCCGGTGCCAATGGTACACTTTGAAAACATCGTTTTAAAACCATCACCGGCGCAAAAGGCTTTAGTCGAATCCCTTGGAGAGCGCGCGGATCGCGTTCATGCCGGTGCAGTCGACCGTTCGGAGGATAATTTCTTAAAGATTACTTCGGATGGCAGAAAAGCAGCATTAGACATACGTCTTTACGATACAGCTCTCCCTGAAGATGAATACAGCAAAGCCCGGGCTATTGCACAAAATGTCTTTAAAATCTGGTCTGAAACGGATGGCGCACAGCTCGTGTTTTGTGATTTGTCGACACCGAAACCCGATCGATTCAATGTTTATGATGATATTAAAAGTAAACTCATAAACCTGGGGATACCGGAAAAGGAAATCGCCTTTATTCATGATGCAGGCACCGATAAACAAAAAACAACCTTATTTAAAAAAGTCCGCAAAGGTGATGTCCGGGTATTGATGGGAAGTACCGAAAAAATGGGTGCCGGAATGAATGTGCAGGACAAATTAATTGCGCTGCACCATGCCGATTGCCCGTGGCGGCCAGCCGATTTGGAACAACAGGAAGGGCGTATTATCCGTCAGGGAAATCAATATGAAGAAGTTAAGATATACCGCTATATCACCGAAGGCACCTTTGACGCATACAGCTGGCAGGTCATTGAGCAAAAGCAACAATTCATCAGCCAGATCATGACGAGCCGTTCACCGGCCCGGAGCATTGAAGATGTTGATCTCCAGACATTGAATTATGCAGAAATTAAAGCCCTGGCTACCAGCAATCCATTGGTGAAAGAAAAAATGGAGCTGGAGATCCGACTGACCGAACTGAACACAATGAAAGCAGCTTATCGGAATCAAAAATATGAAATGGAGCATAATCTGGCAAAGGTCTATCCAAAACGCCAGGCAGCTTTAACCGCACGGCAGAAAAATGTCGAACGTGACCACGGCCTTTTCCTGGAACAGAAAGTGTTAATGGGCGGCAAATTCAAACTGAATGTGAATGGCCATGCTTACGATGATCCCGAAGAAGCCGGAAAAGCCTTTCAAAAAGCGCATTTTGAGCTGTTAGGTGTGGGCCAGCTGGAGAAAAAGATTGCGGAGTATTGCGGTTTGGATATTTATGTGAAGTACGATTTTGAAGCCGAGAAACGGGAAACGACGATCCGAACAAAACATGGATCATCATATAAATACGACTTTGGTCGAAGTGCAGCCTCTGCAATTACAGCTCTGGACAAAGTTGATGATTTTTTTATTGATCAAAAAATAGAAATTAATAACGCGATGGTTAGCCTTGAAAAGCAAGTTGAAGATGCCAGTCAGTTATTAGATACTCCTTTTCCTTATGACGATGAGTTGATTGAAAAAACAGATCGTTTAGGTAAGGTAGAAATTGCCCTGTCTGAAGAAAATGAAGGTGCCAATTGCAATACAGAAGAACAAAGTATTGGATTAGCACCATGATTCATTAAGTATGGGAGGAGGGGATGAATAGGATTATTTCGATAATATATTTTTTACAAAGTTTCGTATTCCCTTGCGATCATCCTCAGAAAGTGTTATGTAGGCTTCGATAATTTCAATGTCTAAAGACGAAAGATTGTACCGTTCTTGTAATTGGTGAAGTAACAGTTCGGGGACTTCGGATTGAAGATAAATCGGAGGATCTCCACCTTTTAACCAGTCAGGATTTACACCAAACTGAGCAGAAATCGTATAGATAATCCGATCGATTGGCTCAGCGTTGTGCTTATCGGATTCATAATGTGAAATACTGCCGCGGGTCACCCCGATCCTTTGCCCAAATTCTTCCTGGGTCATTCCCAGGAGCTTTCTCAATTCTTTAATACGATTCACAATAATAACCTCCATACTTATAAATAATAATTGTATCTAAATTTAAGCACAAGGAAAAACTAAAGTCAAATAGTTTGCATTATTGTAAGGTGGAATGTATAATAAATATCATATACTAAAATTAATGTATAAAAAATATCGTTAAAGGAGGAAAGCATGAAAAAAAGTATTGATGAAGATTACCAAGATATTGAAGATTTTTATTTAATGATTGCTAAACTTCCGGAAGAACAAAAAAGAGCGATTAAGGAAAAAATCAAAGAAAGTGAGTCAATAGAAAAGTCGACAGAGAATACTTTGAAGACAGAATAAGGGTATTTTAAAGGAGAGGAAAATGAAAAAAGCAAAGGGTTATTTAGCGTTTGGAATCTGTATGATGATCTTTCTGATGGCCGGATGTCAGAAAGTGACTGTAGGTGGAAAGTGGTATTGTGACCGTGATCCGAATGGGGCATTTATGGAATTTGATGAGAAAAATAATTCTGTAAGGATTTCAGATGGCGGGTATAGCACTGATGGCACTTACTCGCTCAGCGAAGACCATAAAAATGTCTATATTACAACCAGTTCCTGGTTGGGGGATATTACAAAGAATTGTACTCTGAACGATGACGGTTCAATGAAAGATGAATCAGGTGCTTACGCTTATTTTAAAGATCAAGAAAAAGCAAAAGAGAGTCATGATCGCTTGTTAAATCATTGGGCCGATAACTTCAAAGCAGTCTTTGTTGGCAGTCAATGGAAAGCAGATAATGTGAAGTGCCTGTCACAAAGCAGCATGAACGATCTTGGCCTTTATAGCATACTGATCATTAATGAGGATGGCAGCTACGAGGGAAGCATCTGTAATTCAAAAACGGATGAGACACTGGCTCAAGAAAAGGGAAACTATGTCATATCTACGGTCGAGAGTCTTCCAGATGTTTACTTGGATGATAAAACAGACTGCATAATGACCTTTGAAGTTCAAGCGATTGAGGATGAGGCATTAAAAACCTATTTGAAAGATTTGGAATCAAGCAGGCAGAGTGTTAATGTACTTGGTTCCAGCTATGGCCCTAAAATTACATATGAGAGGCCGAAAAGCTTTTATTTATCGGGTGAAAAGAAGGTTTCAATCACATCATTGGATGGACAGAGTTATAAGCTCTCGATTGATGATCAATATGAAAAAATAAATAGTAAATAAGAAAATAGAGCAAAAGCCGAACTAGATTTGTAGTTCGGCTTTTTTTATTGTAGGAGTTTTTATGGATAAACAAAGAAGTAAAAAAATATGGTCTTGCATCATATTATTTTTGATCGGAAGTATTTTCGTTCCATGGTTAGTATATGCACTGGATTTGTTAATGACAGGACAAGTGCTTCACAGCGAAGCATTTGATCTGTCTTATTTTACTGCCTTACAAGTTGTAAGATCAAAAGAATCGTGTCAGATGCTATTTTTATGCTTTGAAGGGATATTGCTTTTAAGCATTATTTATTATATAGGAAACAATTGTAAAACACCGCGCTCAGAACTCTATCGAGTAACGGATACGATCAGCATCCCAGTACCTTGCGGTGAAGGGCAGTATGGAAATGCCTGGTTTTTGGAAAAAAAGATGTATAAAAAGGTTTATGCGAGGCATGTGATCAATCCGCGGAAACGCCTTATTCGAAAGTTGATAGCAGAAGGGATAAAGGACAGGGAAAAGATTGATCAAAACATTGTGCCTTCATTAAAGGAAATTAAGCCATTGCGAATAAAGACGGAATTTTTTTCGCGTTCTGGGATGGTTATTGGTGTTGAGATGAAAAAAGGCGTTGAAAAAGTCATTACTGTTGACCATGACTCACATTTGCTATGTCTTGGTTCTACACGTATCGGTAAATCTCGATGCATGGTGGTTGAATCAATTGGCATTTTGGCACTTTCTGGTGAATCCATGTTCATAACGGATATGAAAGGAGAGCTTTTAGATTATATGGCACCTTATTTAAAGCGGCTTGGTTACAAGGTATATGCTATTGATTTTAAGGAAGCTCAAAAATCAGATAAATATAATTTGCTTCAACCTATTATAGATGCCGCAAAGAGGGGCGATATGGATGAAGTGGAAGAATTGACCGCTGATTTTTCAAATATGATTGTTCAGGAGACATCGCATGCTGCACCGATCTGGCGTAATGGTGAACGAGCAATGGTAGAAATGGCCATTCTTGCAGTCGTCATCGAAAACATTCATCAACCTGAAAATCAGACGATTTACAATGCTTATAAGTTTATCGCTGAGATGGGGGAAATGGTCACTATTCCTTCGAAAGATCCTAAAAAACCTATTGAAAAAAGCAAACTAGATCTATTCATTCAAGAAATCAGATGGAAAAACCCACACCACAAGATATTAAATGCTTATGCAGCAGCAGTGAATGCAGGCAAAGAAGCGCATGAAACAATCGCGTCTTTTATTACTTCAGCGATGACCACATTGAGAATCTTTGCATTGGGAAAAGTCGATGCAATGACAAATGCATCGGATTTCTCCATAAAAGATTTAAATGATCATAAAACTGCGATATTCCTCATACTGCCAGATCAAAAACAAACCTATTACCCAATTGCAGCAGCCTTAATTTTTTCACTATATGATGGCCTTATTAAGATAGCTGATCGGCAAGGTGGGCGCTTAAAACGGCGTGTTCGATTTGTACTGGATGAATTTGGTAATATGGTTAAAATAAACGGATTTGATACGATGTTAACAGCTGGCGGATCACGAGGAATTCTAATGGCATTGTTTATCCAAAGCTTCGCCCAATTGACCCATAAATATTCAAGAGAAATTAATACGATTGTTCAAGATAACTGTGAAACATTAATATATCTTCATAGCGATAGCGATGACACGAATGAAATTATCTCAAAGAGCCTATCTACTTATACCTGTAATGTGTTTAATGCGTCTGCGTCTTCTAGAAATCAAATCGGAGACTTCTCGAGTTCATCTTCAAAGATGACGAGGCGTTTACTCGAAAAGGATGAAATAAAAGCTATAATGCCACCTTATAATTTGATTTTGGGAAGAAATAAACCTGCTGTAATGTACTCTCCTGACTTAAGTAAGTGGCACTTCAATGAAATGTTTGGAATGGGATCTGAAGCCCATAATACACGACTACGTTATTTGCGTAACCAAGCACGACCAGAAAGAGATATATCGAAAGAAACTCATTCGTGGGATATTTGGGATACTTATGACAATCAGCAATATGCAACGGATATTAATTACTATAAGCATGCCATTAAAAATTTTGATCCTATCCGATTTAGAACGGATGAGAAATATCAAAAAGAGGTAGAACACATGAGTTATGATGAGCAACCAGTCGAGAAAGACACATCGCTTATAGATTGGTAATAAAATACTGGCGATGAAAGAGAAATCTGGAGCCATTTTATCAAAAGAGCCAAAACTGGCTCTTTTTTAATTTTTTGTATGAGGAGGAGGTGAGATCGTGCTTCAGACATCAGAACTATTTACAGGTACGCAGAGATTGCTCAATGATCTTTCATCAGGGTTATTATTATTAGCACCGGTAGTTTGCATCGTTCTACTGGTTACTTTTTCGATTATAAAGGCAGGTGCTAATGAAATGGATGAAGTGAAATGGGGCAAAAGGCAGAGGAATGTTGTCATTTGTGTGCTGATTGCTATGTTGTCTTCAGCAATCATTAAACTGTTGTTGGGGTACTACGGAGTAAATCTTAATAATGTATGAGTATCCTGAAGAAGTAGAAATAAGCCTGTTATATTAAATGACGGGCTTATTTTATTCGAAAGAAGGTGACAATTATTGTTTGATAGTATTGGAAGCTGGTTTAGTGCAATAACCAGTTTATTACAAGGAGATATGGGAGGTTTTGCGGCAGGCGTTGTCGGCGCCAATCAGGATAAAATTGATTCGATGCAGAATGCTTTTTCTGAATTCAATAAGTTGGTTGATGGTCGAACGCTGGTCACGACCATCATGTATCCAGAACTTACGCTCGATGGCAGCGGTACGGCTTATTCGGATCTTTTTACACAGATATATACATTGATTGTTTGCATCGCAATCTCTCTAATCGTACTGAAAACGGCTTATAAAGCTTTTCAAACATACGTATTGGGGGATAATGATCCGTCTGCTGATCCGATCTATCTTTTTAAAAAGATGATGCAGGCGTTTATTACGGCTATTGGATTTAACAGCATTTTATATTACATTCTCTATAGTTTTGTGGCTGTTACAATTCAGGGAATAACGTCGATAATTTATTCATCATTTGTTGACGGAGTAATAGGCAGTGATGGGAATATTCAAATTGGTGAGATTTTTTTGCATATGTTAATGAATACAGGTAAATGGATGTTGAATCCTTTAAATGGGATTTTTTTATTGATCTGGTTAATTTCATTCCTAATACTGTATGTAAAATTCATCATGCGTTCAGTAGAATTACTCTATTTGCGGATCGGATTTCCAGTAGCCTGTGTGGGCGTAATAGACAGTGACTATGGCGTATTTAAGCCTTATGTTAAGAAGTTCTTCCAGGCGGCTGTTACCATAATCGTTCAGATCGCATTACTCTATTTATCAATAGGTGTTATTGCGATTCCTTTATTCAATGATAATGCCAGTGCAGGTGTACTAACGTCCATTTTTGCTTGTTGCTTCTTATGGGCGTCTTTCAGCGTTCCAAAAGTATTAGCAGAATTTCTGTTGTGGAGTGGCGGTGGAAATGGTGCGGCTTCCGTGATTAATATGGGCGCAAATGTCACTCGAGCAATTCGAACGTTTGTTAAATAGGCGGTGAGAAAATTGGATGGGCAGTTAAACCGTGTGCGAAATGGTGAGCTTTTTTTTACAAATGGTGATATACCAAGTGGTATTATGACAATTGTTGGTTATATTATTCTGGTGCTTAATTTAGGTATTATCGTGAGGATAATCGCCTTAGAGATTAAAAAAATGCAAGGGGATGACTCGGGGCAAATTACACAACAAATAATTAATTGTTTTAAAGCATTAGTGATTGTAAATATCACATGTACGGTGCCTTTTGTCGGATCTTTTCTGTATTACTATTTAAATTACAACTGGTAGGTGAAAAATGGAAGAAGGAAATAAAGTATACATTCCCGTTGGAGTAAAGGTATCTCATGAACCTTTCAAAGGGTACAGTGAAAAAGCATTAGGGAGATGTGCGATTGCTTGCTTGATCGCTTCAGTATTTTGTTTTTTTCTAGGGCTCTTAATCGGAGAAATAAGCTATGGCATGACGATATGGATAGGGATGATCATGTTGTGTTTGCTTCTGTTCAGAGAAAATGAACTCAATATTAACATAATTGATTATGTGATCATCCAGTATCACTTTTACCGTGATCAACAGGAATTTGATTATGAATATGAATTTGATTGTATGGATTCAATAGAAATAGAAGGAGAGGATGAACAATGTCAGTAGATCAGGAAGCCCTGTCAACCGCCATCATGTTATTTGATGTTTTTTTACAAGAGCTTGTATCCGTTCAGCAAGAAAGGAAAGCAACTTTAGAAAAAATGGAGCAGGCGAGAACCGAGCAAGAACGCTTGAAATTGCAGGAAAAACTCCGCAACCAAACAGATGAAATTCGGGAAAAAACAACGAAAATATTGAAGCAGAATAAAAAACTATTTGATAACTATGAAAACAGTTTACCCGGATTTGAGGGTGAAGTTGATCCGGAAACAGAAGTAAAACTTCAATCGGAATTTTTAAATGCGCGAAATATGGAAGAATTGTACAATCGACCGCAGCGAAACCGCTGGCTTGATCGAAACGGGAGGACGGATCTACTTTCACTTTCAAAACCAGCAATAGATGCTTACTTCGAAATATGCCAAAAAGCAGATGAAAGAAAAACACAGACCATCACCGGTGCCAGACAGATGATCTCAGATGAGACGATAATTGCTGAAGAAATTGCGAATGTCGACTATCCAGAAAAGGCCGCTGATTTAGAGCTTATAGGACAATTACGGACAGATGGGATTGATATAATGGATGTATTGAAAAATAGTATTGATGATATTGGCATTACAAAATACATTATGCGTTTTAGTCGTCAAAACGCTGTTGAAAATAAAGCAAATGGTCAGAATGAGACAGTAAAAAGCGGAAGACATCAGGAACCACCTGAAGGACAAGGCACAAAAACGCCAGCTCAACGCGCAAGGACATCAGAGGTTGCCGAACCGTCTTCAGGAACTACTCAAGCTGAACGTCAACAGGCGATTGCCGCTGCCGAGTATATTGCTGCATTAGAAAATCCGGGAAGTCTAAGCCTTGGAGATCAAGTTGTGGTTTATGGTGCAAAAGAGATGTACGATGCACTTCCAGAAAATGTTAAATCTGAAGTCGATGCTGATGCGATACAAAAGCTCGATGCTTTGACCAAAGAGATGGATCAACTCGTTGCAAATGGTACTGTTAAGAACCAGGATGAAAAAGAAAAGTTAAAAATTGATGATGAGCTACTTAAAACACAGCGAGCAACGATACCGGATGTACAACGACAGACGGGAGTTGCAGCTGATAGGCAAGAAGCGACAATTATTTCCGATATAAAAAGGGTCAATGAACAGGAAGCATCAGATACCGTTGAAGGTCAGCGTGCTGTAAGAATGGCTGAAATACCTAGTAAGTCAGATTCAATGGAAGAACAAGGGGGAAATATGCAGCAGGATCTGAGCCATAATGGGGATGTTAATCAGCTGCTTGATATTCTTGAAGTTAATAATCAAGATGGCAAAATAGAACTTGAAAGTCTATTAAGCTATGTTGAAGGAATGGAAAAACAAGTATATACACTTACCAAAGTGACAGAGGCGCTGAGGGAAGAAATCAAAACGATGCATGATTCCCCAGAAAAACAAACGCTCCAGCAATCTGAACAGTTTGCATCGGATCAAGCAAAAATGATTCGAACTGACGTTAGAACAATAAAAGAAAAAATCATCCATGGCTGCAAAGAGGCAATTGAGCGATTTAAACTAAATGGCAAACGTGCTTTGAATAATGTAATGAAATTTTTTAATGTTCGTGAAAGCTTGGACAGCCTTAACCGTCATGTAATAAATGGTCTTACGGAGAACACCAAAACGCTTAACGAAATTGACGAGATAACCGCAGAATTCGGAGAAGCAAAGCAGCATCTGAAAAATGTTGAGAATAAGATATTAGGTAGAGATGCCCAGACGGCGGAAAAAGGCCCTGGTATGATATCTAAAGCGATCAAAACACATTTCCAAACTGAGCGTAAGTGTTTAACAACGCTCCAAACAAACGTGGAAAAAGCACTTGCGGGGCTCGATAGACTAGCTGAAGTATCCCTGGTAAGCAAAAACAATAATGAACATGAGGCGATGGTTAACCTTCAGGAAAGACATTTTGAAAATCTTTGGCCTGATCAAGAACAAAAAACGGATCTTTTGACGTTATCCAAACCGGAAGTAGAGACTTTAGTCAAAGTATGCAGTGAAGCAGATCAATTCTTGCCATATAAAGAAGCAGAACGTCCGATTCCATTTGAGTTGGTTGTCCTGGATACGCTAGCGAATAAAGACTATCCTGAAAAACAGGAGGACTTACATCGTTTGTCTATCATGAATCAAGGAGACGAAAGTATTCAAAAAACACTGGTTAAAGAGGATTGGCCACAACTCTATGCAGGCATGAATTTAAAGGCTGGTGCATATATTCCTGATCAAGAAAAAAAAGGAATCTCCATCGCTTGGATGGAAAACAAACATGATACTATCCAAAAGAATTTTCAGTATTATGAAAATTTAAGTAAGGATAACCCAAACAATTATGAGTACAAACTGCAAAAACAATTACAAAAACAAACGCTAGATTTTGTTGGAAGCGATCATAAGAATTGGGATGATGATAAGGTTGAACAAAAGATGAAAGAATTTCATGATCAGGCGGTCTTGGTAGAACATACAGCGAGATATGTTGGCTCTGAAGAAGAGTCGGTAGAGTATCAAGAAAAATTACGCCAGGATATAATCAAACGATATGAATTGGAGAAAGGTATTGAAAATCCAGATGTATTAAAACAAATGATAGCAAACGAGTATATGGATACATCTGGGGAAATGAGCGTAAAGTTGAACCGACTTGAGGCACTCAGGCTCTATGAACAAGGAGTGAGTATTTTCGACGGGAATCAAAATTATCGGCAAATCGAAGCAATCGAGGAGTTGCTCGATTATAAGCATTTCCACCAGTTTACTTGTAGTAGTATGGATCTGCAGAACATGCTTCAGAAAGATCTTGGAGAAACGCAACTACAGGATAATCCTGTGGACTATCGAACGGAGATCGAGCCGATGCATGGTACCAGCGAGTCAATTAATGAGTTATCTGCGAAAAAACAACCCACGGCAGCAAGTGTTAGAGATGAACTCGAAGAGGATGTGGTCTATGGTATTGGTGAAGTTGGTGACTCGAATCAGCTACTCATTGAAGAAGAAACCGAAACTGAAGAAATCAGCATTGGCCATGGATTACGTCCTTAAGGAGGAAATATGTTTTTAATTATATATGCCTTTTTCGTCATTGTTATAGGAACAATTTGTCTTATGTACTTCCATTTTAGAAAGAAAAAGGATAATGAAGAAGATAAAAACACTTATAAGTCTGAGACTGCAAATAATTTTTTGAATGTTAAAAATGTAATTAACAGTCAACTTTTTAGCAAAGATGATTATGTTTGTTCTTACATTAAAGTTGAACCAGTAAATATTAACCTAATGGAGGATAAAGACATGAGGCTGATGTCTGGGGCTTTAGCGGCTGAGTTCTCTGGAATTATACATGATTTTAAATTCATTGCAGTAAGTAAACCAGAAGACAATAGTGAATTGATAAGTCAATACACCCGAGAACGTAAAAACACCACCAACACAATTCGGAGGTCTTTGTTCCTTGAAGAAATCACTTCTAGTCAGGGACGTGTTCAAGATCTTAAGGCACCTACACGAGAATTTTACTTTATGTTATGGAAGGAATATGAAACGGAGAAAGATTTTATTAAGCGTGTCATAGACTTCAGAGATCGTTTAATGCGGTGTCGGGTTCAAGCAAAAGTTGCAACGCAAAAAGAGATCATTAAATTGATAGAGCAGACAACGAGTCCACAGTATGTTATAGATGAAGAGTTGAATCCAGAATTTAATTTTACATTTATAACTGAAAAAATGAATGGGGATGGTTTTAATGATGAAATTGCCTAGTAGAAAGAAAAATATTAAAATAGATATTCACGGACGGCCAATTAAAGAATCCGATCAAAAAAAGAAAAACAAGAAAAGAAAACAGGCTGTTGTACCTGAAAATAAAACAATTGCAAACATTATTGCACCAATAAAAATACAGTTTTTACGTAATCATTCGATTATTGGGGATAATCTCGCTCGATGTTTTGGCATTACGCGTTATCCCCAATATACAGATTATGGTTGGCTTAGAAATCTGACGAATATTCATGGAACGGTGGCAACAATTCACTTTAGCCCTTTGGAAAAGGGAGAAGCTATTAAAATACTGAGTAGCAATATTAAAAATCATCGTTTAGTTTATCGACAAGGAGGAAGAAACCCCGCTAATGAGATCCAATCAGATCAAACTGTGAAAAATGCAGAGGAAGCACTTAAGAGAATCATCAAAAGAGAAGAGAAAGTCGGACGCATGAGCATGGCTGTTATGCCATTGGTGGAAACGGATGTAGAGTTTAAAAAAGTCAGCGAAAGCGTAAAGACGAATGCAAAACATGTGTCAGCATTAGCAAGAAACATGTCACCACTCCAGAAAGAGGGAACTCAATTTGTCTGGCCAACTTATGTCACCGATACAAACAAAAACCTAGTTCATCGTCAGACAGCACATATAATGCCGCTCGAAGCTTTTTTTGGTGGATTTCCATTTGCAGCGTCGGGTTTGAATGATAAATCCGGTTATTACTTAGGAACTGATTCATTGGGAGGGCCGGTAACGGTTGATTTTTGGAAACGTGGAGAATCACGGACTAATTCCAATCGTTTGTTTTGTGGAGAATCGGGTCAAGGAAAGTCAGCTGATATGAAAAACTGTATCCTTATGGAGTATATGCTTGGAAATAAAGTGTTTATTCTTGATCCTCAAGGTGAGTACAAAGATTTGGCACTAAATCTTGGAGGTGAATGGATTAATGCTTCTGGTGCGAATGGAAAAGTACTTAATCCGCTTGAAGTGTTAAGACTACCTAAAGATGAGGATGAAGGAGCTAATGAACAGTCAACCGATCTTCAGGAGCATATGAAAGTGCTGGAAGTCTTTTTGAAACTGTATCTAGAAGACATTACATTTATTCAGCTTAGTCTGCTAAAAGAGGCCATTGAAGAAGTGTATCGCCGTTTCGGTATTACCTGGGATACCGATATGTCAAAACTCAAAAGTACGGATTATCCGGTCTTTAAAGATATATATGACTATCTTCTGAGAAAAGCGGAGGAGGCAAGAAAAAATGGGGATGAGAAGCGTTTTGATGATTACAGGGATTTATCCTTGATTTTGAGAGACATCTCACTCGGATCAGATAGTTTTCTATGGGGACGCCATTCAACCTTGAAAATTAATGCCGATGTTGTGAGTATTGATACATCTGGATTGAATTCTTCTCCAGATAATGTTAAATCCGCACAGTATTTTTTACTTCAAAAGTATATTTGGCAAAGAGCGACGCGTTCAAATAAAGAACGTTGTAATATCATCTATGATGAAGCACATATGGTTATTAATAAGAGAGTCCCACAGGCAATGGTTACGTTAAGTGAAGATATGCGTCTGGCCAGAAAATTTGAGGCATCTATCTGGGTAGCCAGCCATCAAGTGAATGACTTTATTGATCCAGAGATCAAACTTCATGGGGCGGTTATCCTTGATATCCCTACATATAAATTTATTCATGGTATGGACGGAAATGGACTTCGTGATGTAAGTATGTTGTTTAATCTTAAAACATCTGAAAGAGAAGTATTGGAGAAAAAAGTTCGAGGTCGAGCTTTATTCTTTTGTGGAAACAGGCGTTATGACCTGACAATTAAAATAGATGACTTCAAATTTAAATACTTTGGCGAAGCAGGCGGGAGGTAGTTTTAATGTCAATCGCATTAAAAGCGGCACTGGCATTGCTAAAGGATAAACGAGTCCGAGAGAAACTTTTAGAGCTTCTTCTTGGACTTTTTTTATTGATCGGGATTTTGACCTATCTTATTCCAGAAAAAATGAATTCAAGCGGTGGAGGAATTTATGGATACCCGTGCAGCACTGAGTATGGTATTGCTGACGGCACTGCCGGTCTAGATCCAGAGACATATGCGGTCATTGATCCCTATGTGTTTCATAGCGGATGGGGAGCCAGAAACTGCGATTATCATGGTATGGAATTTCATGATGGTATCGATTTGGCTTGTCCTATGGGATCAGAGTTATACGCTGTCTGTGATGGAACGGTGACATTGGCGAACTATACAGGGGGATATCAATATGCCGTTGGAATCCTTGCAGGGGATGGAAGCGGCTATTGGTTTTTCTATGCACATATGAATTCCATGGAAGCAATAACCGTCAAAGTTGGCGATAAAGTAAAAAAAGGTCAGGTGATTGGACATTCCGGCAATGGCTTAGGAAATTATGCACCACATTTACATTTTGGATGTCATAAAACTGATCCGAACAATACAAGCTATGAAAATATTTTCGATACTTCTGAGGGTGTAACCGTGAATCCATGGCCATTAATTAATCCCGCTAATGCAGGGACTTCTGGTGATGTGGAATCATGGAGAAGTACTGTTGTGAAAGCACTGGCAGCCAATGGATTGAGCACCAGTCAAGACATGGTTGATAAAGTTCTGAGGCAGATCGAAACGGAATCCGGCGGTAATCCTGACGCTGTGCAAGGGATTTCAGATATTAATAGTGGCGCTGGCATTCCTTTTAATAATGGAATCTGCCCGTGGTGTCCGAATAGTACTGGTGGCGGTTGTGGAAATACGAATATTGGTCACGGTTTAATGCAGACCATTCCGAGCACATTTAATGCACATAAACATGAAGGGCATGACAACATCTTTGACGGTTATGATAATCTTTTGGCCGCTCTTCACTATGCTAAAAATCGATATGGGAATAATCTTGACGGCCTGGGTGAGGGCCATGGATATTAAAATTTAGGAGGGAAAAATGCAGGAAGATATTAATCAAGCAACAACACATGATCAAGTGTCTCAAACGATTAGTGAGGCCATAAGAGACGTATTTCCGGTTGCTCAGGAGCTGAGTGATATTTCCAATGGGCTAAAGGATGGTAGCGTTCAAGACGGAGAAGAAACAGAAAAAATCATAAAAGAACTGATTGAGACTGGCTATTTAGGTATAATCAATTTTGACAAAGGGTTGTTGTCCTATATAAATACTCAATCTAAGAGTGAGGAACCAAAGGAGAGTAAGGAAATGGTTCAAGAGAGTATTCCTGAAAAAGATAAAGAGAGCCAAGGATTGCCGGTTAATCAGCTGGCAGAAATAGCACTTTTAAACTCGAATATCGAACAGCTAGTTCAATTAGAGAAAGAAGTCAGAGAGGAAACATCAAAATTAAATAAAGGGCTCAAAGAGTGTAAATTGGATGAAGCCTCAGAAGACATCCATGGATTAACCGAAACTTTTCAAGAGTATGTGAAAGAGGTTAAAAGGGACTATCAGTCGATTATTGAAGATCTTAAAGAAAATAGGAAGAGAATGGAAAAATCCACTGAAAAGCTGAGAGATGAGAGCTTTGATATTATACATCGGGAGGGAAATAAACAGTTCGTAATTTACGGTGCAGCAGTTTGTAGTGCACTGACATTAATTGTAAGTATTGTCAGTCTGTTTGTTTGAAAAAGGGAGAAGTAAAATGATCTATTATTACTGTAATGATCGCAAAAACTTAGATGATGCAGACTTCCTAAGTGAATTTGATAATATAAAAAAGGTGATTGATCGGAATTTCTCTGTTGCGTGGTTCCCACATCAGGTCAGTAATTTAAAATCATCAGATTTTTTGATCATTGATATTTTTGCTTGTCATGATTCACAGTCAGATTTGATTGATAATTTAGTGACGTTAAAAAACTACAATGGTGTTAATCCAATTATCTATATACCAAAGGGAAACATTAAAGATTCATCCAGTATTGTCAGAGAGCTAAAGGAAAATGATATACCTGTTCTCTACAAAAGAGATTTCCAACAGGAAATGACGAAAATTATGCATAGATTCTACAGAATTAGTCCAGTACAGGCGGTAGTTGAAATAGAAAGCGAGTCCGTCATGAAGGAGGAAGCAGAGTTTATTAAGGATAACGAATTAGGTATTTCCAAAGAAGAGAAAGATCTGATCAAAAGAATAATGAAAATATTGGAGGTTTAAATTGGGTAAGAAAAAAAGATCCATCCTATTATATTCTATTATGGGCGTCCTGGTACTAATCGGGGCGCTTCTTTCTACTGTTTTTTTAAATCCGCGGATAAAAGATGGGGTTCAAGAGAAGCATGTTCCAATAAGTACAAAAGTTCTGGGAAGTGCTTCATTCACATTTATTAATAGCGATACCGGCATGTCGGCTATCATTCAGACAAATGAGGGTAAGAAAATTGTGATCGATACAGGTACTGGAAGCAACACATTTCTTCAAGACTATTTAAATAGTAAGGAAATTGAAGCATTAATTATTACATCCTGGGATAGTGACCATATTGGTGGAATTGAAAGTCTTATGGCCTCATGTAAAATTAAATCGGCTTACTTGCCATCTGCTGGTGATCGTGCAATGTTTCAAGCTGCCGGCATAGCCACTACAATACCCGAAAACGGATCAATGTTTGATGTAAGCGATCTGAAGTTCGAATTCGTAGACTGTGATACGACAAATCTTGCATTATTATGTGTTCATGGGCAAGATAGAATACTGTTTCAAGGGAATCAGTTACCAGAGCAGGTTGATCGAATGCTTAACTCAAATGAAGATATGAAAATTTCTGAATTAACAGGAATAGTTTTAGCTGGAAATGGAACGAATGAATATTTCAGCGAAAACCTGATGAATAAGGAACCTAAATTTGTTTTAGGTAACATTACAGTTATAGGACAGGAAAACAGTGAAATTGACGAATATGTAAGAAATAAGGATATAGATTTCTACAATTTTACTTTTAGTGAAACAGTGCCGCTTCACTTTACAAGCACTGGACAGGGCGTTCAGTTTATAGGATTTGAATAACAGGTGACGAAATGGAAGATCAAAAAAAAGAATATTACAGAACGATGTTTCAATCATATCCAGATATTGTAACAGTAAAACAAGCTCAAGAAATGCTAAATATCAGCAAAGATAGTGTGTATGATTTGATTAAATCACGTAAGATAGGTGGTCAAAAAATTGGAAATGGCTATAAAATACCTAAGATATTTATTATTGATTATGTTACAGAAAGTGAAAATCAGGTCTCAAAAAATGGACAATGCTAGTAAAATAGTATAAAATAAGAGAGTATCCATTTGTCATGTAAAAAGAGGAAGAAATATGATAGCTGGACATTTAGAAGAAAAAAGTGGAAAGTATTACTGTGTCCTGAGTTACAAAGGCGCAGATGGAAAGCGAGAAAGAAAATGGATTAAAACTGGATTGCCAGTTAAAGGAAATAAAAAGAAAGCAGAGCATATTTTAAGCGAATTACGTAGAAATTTCAAATTACCTACATCAGTAGGCAGTTTTAATTCGACAATGCCTTTTGTTGATTATTTATCTTTATGGATAGAAATCAAAAAAAAAGAAATTGATAACTATACATATCATAACTACTTAAATATCCTTAATACAAGGATAATACCATTTTTTAGTCAACAAAAACTCGATTTAGATAAAGTTAAGCGAAAGGATATACAGGCTTTTGTTGATTATTTACAAATGAAATTTGACCTCAGGGGTTCAACGATTCGAACCTACTACCAAGTATTGCACTTAGCACTTAAATATGCAGTTAGGTTAGAACTCATAAGTAAATCCCCATGCGAATTCATTGATTTGCCATCGGGGAAAGATCAAGAGCAGATGATGAATAAAAATAAATTCTATTCCATTGATGAATTGAATAAACTATTCGAGATAGTAGGGGGGACTTTTTATGAAGTACCTGTTATTTTAGCTGCATTTTTGGGATTAAGACGAGGAGAAGTCCTTGGTTTAAAATGGAGTGCCATTGATTTTGATAAGAAAGCCATTACTATCAATCATGCTATAAAACTAGAATTTCATGAGGGAAAGCGACCAACCATCAAAGGGGTCGATTCATTAAAAACGAGAAGTAGTGTGCGGGTGTTGCCATTAATCAAGTCATTGGAGGATGTATTTATAAAGATTCAGGAGGAACAGGAAAAGAATAAACTGATTTGTGGTAATGCATATAATCAAGATTACCTTGAATATATATGTGTTGATAAAATGGGAAATATTATTAAACCTGCTTCACTCACCAATGGCTTTAGATATCATATAAAAAAGAACAATTTACCCGATCTCAATTTTCACGGTTTGAGGCATAGTTGTGCAAGCTTACTTTTAAATAAGGGATACGATCTGAAAACTATTCAAGATTTCTTGGGACATAGTAATTATAGTATAACTGCCAATATATATGCTCACGTTGATAAAAGCAAAATAGTTATGGCAGGTGATACAATTAATGATTCTCTTATAATCCCTGAAAAATTTGATGATTCATCCCAGAATTGGAAATAAAAACTATTTAATCAAGAAAATGACGCTGGGCAGAAAAAAAGGGCAGAATTTTTAGTTGCTAAATTAAAAAGTAAGATAAATTGGTGCCTGAGAAACATAGAGTAACGTTTTTTAATCTTTGATAATTGAAGGTCTGACTCTAACGACAGTAGACGAATCAAGACGAGTGTTTACTAGCGAAGTATAC
>OIET01000796.1_pt1 | contig 21132 bp, 10 predicted proteins | sample 1581871 | NCBI WGS metagenome assembly OIET01 (sample SAMN03279760, study PRJEB24777) | human gut metagenome | isolation source: fecal sample PR121 from 1 month old male Malay infant, vaginally delivered... | place: Singapore | collected 2005-09-16
TGCGCGGTGAGCACGCAATGCGTCGAGGTGCCGCCCACCGGCAGGCTCGTGCCCTCCAGGTGGCCGACGCCCGCCATAAGGACTTCTTCGCTCGTGCCGTGGTAGATGGGCATGCTCACGTCGATGGAGGGGATCTCGACCCAGCTCATCATGGGGTCGCGGTCAAAGATGAGCTGCTGAGCGTAGGGCTCGATCTGGTCGGCGGGGAGCTCGGTGGCCTCGCCCGCCAGCTGCTCGTTAAAGGAGCGCGCCTGGAGCAGGATGCGCTCGCGCTCCTCGGCAGACAGCGCGTCCACGGTGCTGGACACGGTGCTGATCTGGTTGAACACGCCCGAGGCCTCGAGCCGGTCCAAGATCCACGGCCAGGTCATAAGGCCCACGCCAATAAGGATGATCACGATGGTGATGAGCCGATCGGCCCAGCGCGGCAGTCGCTTGCGGCGGCGCTTGGGCTTTGGTTGAGGTTTGGGCTGAGGGCTTGAGCCGCCGTTGTCCGCGGCGTTATTGCTCTTCATATGTTTGGCGCCCTGCACCATCGCCGGTCACTCCTCTACAACTCAAGTTGTCTAAACAAATAATAGCCGAATTGCGAGCTTCCACGCCGGACAACGCAGCTTGGCAGCATTGCGCAGCGCGAGCATGGGCCTGCATTTGAGTTTTCAAAATGTCCCGAATCGGCGGGGCGATTCGGGATACAATAGCTACAGGAAACGACGCACCCCGCGTAAGTACTTAGGAGCGCGGGCGACCAGTTTCCGACGTTGTTAAATGCCCGGGCTCCGAACCCCGGGCATTCTTATTTGCGCTTGTTACGGCGCAAATGCCTTCTACCGTCCGCACCGCGCGTGCGCCTACGGACCTTAAACCGAACCTCATACGAGTCAAGAAACGCGATGACGAACGTGCCCACCGCCGCGAGGGCGGCGAGCGCGTTAAGGAATTTCAGCATTTGGGGACCTCCGATCGAGTCGTCGGCCGCCCGCGCACGGGATGCGTCGCAAGGATATTTTACTGCGAGCACTCGCACTTACAGCTGGTAAACGCAATATTTGCAAACATCTGTTCGCTAACCATACGCCCGATCCTACGAGCAACGGCGCCCCGGCTGCTATGTCCAAAAGAACGGGGCAGACTCCAGTGCGGAGTCTGCCCCGTAAAGAGAATGGCAAAGCAAGAACGTCGATGGACGAGAAAAGTGTCCGCAAGTCTCATGGCCATCACATCCCACCTGCCAAAGGGATGGGTGGGTGAGCGTTACTCCTGCTCGGACTCCTCGGCCTGCTTACGGCTGCGGATGAGGTGCGCCACACCGATGCACAGAACCGCGCCACCAGCGATCCAAGTGAAGGTCACGCCGTTGAGACCGGTCAGCGGGAGGCCAACCTGCTTGGTATCGCCAACGGTGATGTTGAAGGTACCATCGGCATTCTTCTCCGATCCGTCCTTCTTCGTCAGCTTGTTGTCGCCAGAATTTCCGTCGGTGAGGCCAGAGATGACGTTGTCGTTCTGACCCTTGTTATCAAGCCTTCCCTCAAGCTTTGTCAGCTTGTAGCCCTGGCCCTCCTCATCATTAATTGTCGGATCAATCGTAAATTCGAAAGACGAAACCGCGGTATAGCCATTGGGGGCGTTTTTCTCGGTCACAGTATAGGTACCAGCATCAAGACCGGTAAGCTGAATGAGGCCCTTCTCGTTCGTCGTTAAAACAACCTCGTCATCACTCAACGTACCGTTCTTCGCGACGTATTTCACCCCGTTATTCTCATCACCTGTGGTCGTGATGGTAAATTGCGCGCCCTCGAGAGCTGCTTCGGTGCCCAAGTCAACCTTATTAATCTGAAGGCCGTAGGTATAGTCCACGACGGTGTCGGGCGCCGAGGTGCCAGTGCCTGCGACCATGGGGTTGTTAGAATACTCGAGCGTAACAGTATTGGGGTTGCCCTCCAGCCCGTTGTTGGCCCCTGCAATAACCGCCTTTGCGTTGAGCTTTGCCTGGTAGAAGACAACAATCTTGGTGTTGGCATCGATCGTAAGCGGTCCGTCATCTTTCGCGGTGGCCGACTTCAGACCCTTTTCGCCCTTACTAAAATCGACTACCAGGTCACGCCTGGAATCAGAGGGTTTAGTCACACCGTAGCTAGCCGGAGCAATCTCGGTATATGCATCACCGTTCAGTGCATAAACGCTAAGCGAGCCATCGACGTAGTCAAGACCCTTCTCCAGCGTATCCTTAAACTTATAGGAATAAGAGTCATAGCTGGCGTAGTTATCTGCGATCGTACCGGTTAGCTTATAGTTCACTACCTGACCGATCTGGGAGTCGGCCGCATCCTTCCAATTGGCCTCGTCCTCCCCAGTAATGGCAGTGCCCGTCACCTTGGAATCGTCGAGGACCTTTTTCTCAACCGTTGGGATGTTGGTCTTCTCATAAACGGTCACGGCACTACCACCCACGACTGCAAAGATGGGAGACGTGCCGGTGTTCTTATTGCTGGCCACCAGGCTACTATCGTCGGTCACAAACAAGTAATAACCAGATCCGGCGGTAGCATTCCAAGGCTGTCCAGCTGAAATACCAGAAGCGGTCGGAGTCTCATTCTTTACGGCATTCGCGACTGCGTAGAGAACATTATCAGTAGCGACTCGCGTCCCCTTAGTAGTTCCGTCAGCTGAACCCGCAATCGGACCACCCGCGTTCGCCATAAGGAATTCGGCGACATCCTGAGCCGTGGGCTTCGTGGGAAGTTTAGTCACACTGGGTGCATTGTAGCCGCTCCAGCCCTCGATGGCACTAATCACTTTGTTGCCAAGATCGGAGTTAGTCCACTCGATGTTCTGAGCAATCTTGCCCTCCGTCTTGTCGGTCACCGTTGCCTTGAAGATCTGATACGCCTTGAACTTGGTGCTCTCGTTACCATTGACCTGGTTGATCGTGATGCTGCCCGTCGCACCATCCTCAGCAAACGCCATGGTCACCGGGGCCATGACGCCGCCGAAGCTCAACGCCGCTGTGAGGCCGGCGGTTACTGCCAGGCGTGCGATGTTCTTGCTCATGCTCATCTTCTTTTCCTCCATTTTCCGGTTGTTTCTCATTCGATCGGTCATCATCTGTCTGTGTCTTAGCATCTACTTCGCTACGTCTCGCCCCGCTCTCTGTGGGGCTGCCAGCTACTCTTTATGGCTGCCACCTCCCCGCTTGACCAGGAGCGCGACCACGAGGAGCGCGGCTCCGGCGACCGCTGCGGCGGCCGCGGCGTACATTGCCATATCGCCAGTCGAGGGCATAAAGCCTCCGGTGGTAATGCTAGGGGGTGTGCCGGTGGGCGTGTTGATGAGCGACGCCTCCAGGCTGCCCGTCGACCCGTCCGCGCTGTCGGCGCGCAGGGGCGACTCGGCCGTGATGGTGAGTTTGGGCTTGGCGGCGGCCACCTGGTCGACGTCCAGGCCCTCAGCCTTGACCGTCACGGAGCGCGTGCCCTCAAAGGCGGTGTAGCCCTTGGGCGCCTTGAGCTCGCGGACCTCCAGCTTGCCCGAGTCCACGCCCGAGACGGTCACGCGGCCGTCCTCGCCCGTGGTGACGGTGGCCTTGCCCTCCGCATCCCACGTGCCGTCGGCCGCCAGCGTGCGGCCGCGGTCGTCGGCGATGCTCAGGACCGCCCCGGCAAGCGGCTTGTCGCCGTCGCTGCCGCGCTTGGTGAGCGCGAGATCCCAGGTGTAGGCGCACGCATCGTCGCTCGGCGTGCGGGTGAAGCCCGCGTCGCCGGACTGATCGGCAAAGGGAGAGCGCGGGTAGCGCAGGTAGACCTCGTTGGGGTTGCCCTTCGCGATGCCGTGGTTGCATGCGCTGTTGAGCGGCGCGTTGTACACGGCGACCACGCGGGCGCCCGCGGTGAAGGCGTCGGCCCCGCCGAGTGCGGCGATCAGGTCGCCGGTGCGCACGGTGAAGGTCTTGCCGTCGGCCGCTACCTTGGTGGCGCACTGGGCCGTGATATCGGTCCAGACCTTCGCGGGGTCGGTGCCGGCGCGCCCGTCCTTGCCGGTCTGGACCGTGTCAAAGCCGCCGTCCGCGCCCGCCGCCGCGTACACGCGCATACTCGCGGCCACCTTGGAGGGGTCGAGTCCCGCGCTCATGGTGTCGACGAACCGCACCGTATAGGTGTCGTAGGCGGTAAGACCCGCCGGGACCGTGGCAGAGAGGCGCCAGTACAGGTCATCGGCGACCGTGGCGTCGGCGGCCTTCTGCCAGGCGTCGGTGCTGTCCTCCAGCACGTGCTTGGCGACCTTGGGGGTCGCCGCCTTGGGCTTGACGGTGACGGCGCTGCCGCCCACCAGGGCCATGATCGGCGCGGTGCCGGCCTCGCCCTGGGCGATAGTGGCGTCGTCGGCGACGATGAGCCAGTAGCCGCAGGGCAGCTTGGCCTCCGTGCCCGCGTTAAGGGCCACGAACACGACGCCAGAGCTCTGGAGGGAACGAGCGAGCTGTGCGCTCAGCGCGCTCGTAAGGTGGGAATCGGCGTTGAGCCACTCGGCAGCTTCCTGCGCGGTGGTCTGGGAATTGGGCATGCCGGCGCTGTGCAGCACGGGCAGGACGGCGTCGCGCGCGGCGTCGCTTGCCCAGGCGAGGTCGGTGGCGATCCTGGCGTCGCTGTCGCCGTCGACGACGTTGGCGCTAAAGATCTGGTAGGCGTCGTAGCTGCGCGCCACGGTGCCACTCACCGTGATGGAACCGGTCGAGGTCGGCGCGGCCTGCGCGGATGCGGGGAACACAACCGCGCAGGTGCCGATCAGGAGGGCAAGCAGCGCAAACAAGATCGGGAAGGAGCAAACTTTCTTATTCACGACGCTCGCCTCCCTTCGCATTCGCCTTGCGACGAATGTGCATCCAGGCCGCAGCAGCGCAAAGCACCGCCGCGCCGGCAAGGTACGTCAGAGTGACGCCCGACATACCAGAAAGGGGCAAAGAGGTGGAGTAGGTGTTGGTGAAGGTGGGAGTGGACTTGCCGGTGAGGTCGTGGGGCGTGTCAGTGGTCACTTCATTGCCATCACGATCCTGAATCTGCTTGTAGGTCGCAGTGACGTCGATATGGTGGTTAGAGTCGTCAGTCGCGTTAACCGTAATCTGATAGACCGACTTGTCGTACGTATAGTGCGAGAACAGCGAACCGTCGTCTTTCTCGCGCACGTAGTACGTGAAGGTCTTGGAAGCACCACGGCCAGTGGGGCCAGACGCGAGCTGGTCGAGTTGATCGAGTTTGTAATCAATCTTGTCGAAGCTCAGGGTCTGGGACTTGTCGCCGTCGGCAGTGGTGGACTTGCTGCTAACGATATCCGTAAAATCTGTGTCGGTCGCAAGCTGGAGCGTGAACTCCTTCATCTCGCCACCCTCAACGACCTTAGTCGCCATAGGCGTCCAGGAGCCCTTCGAGTCGTACGGAGTGAACTTGTTAGTGAAAGTCGTGGAGTCGCCCTCACAGATAATTGGATAATAGTCTCCACTCTTCTGCACCTTGCTCCTCGCTTTTACGTTCTCCCACTTCCCAGACGACTCGCGGAATTCGTACTTGGTTACACCGACGTTTTTAATCGTGTAGTTATGGATGTAAAGATCCTTCAGTTGGCTTGAGTTTTCTTTACTCGGAACAGACATGAGCAAGGTCTTGGTATCTTCGGCCGTCACCACAATCTTATACACGCTGGAGTCGTACGTGATGCCAGAATCACCACCGGGATCTTCGACCAAGTAGTATGTGATTTCGTTACCCGCGCCACTCGATGCGAATTGTTCACCAAGGTCAAACGTAATGCTGCCTTCTGCATCATTTGCTGCTGTTCCAACCTCGGTGCAAACGTCGCGATTGAATGTCGTGCCAGCTGTCGTGCCAGCCAAAGGGTCGTCTGAATCCTTGCGATACACCGTAAAGGAGAACTCCCCATCATTGAGCTTGCGGCCTTCCAGCTTCTTGGTCGCCTTGAGCTTGAGGCTCGGATAGACATACGTGTCCTCAGGCGCGCCCATGTACAGGTCGCCGTTCGACATGATGCCGCCGCCATGGTTCCAGGAATAATTGCCCGTGATAAACGTCGCGCCCGCCTCTAGCGCAGCCTTTCGCGCATTGATCGCCTCGGGGTCTTGAGCCTTAACATCCGAACTCAGGCCGATGCTGTTATATACCTGCACGCCACCGTTAGCGGGGATAGTAATGGCTTTCTGGAGCTCTAAGCTTCCCCGATACTTAGCATCGCCGCCGCCAAGCATTTTGCCAATCACCGCCGCGATCGGAGTCGTATGACCCTCCGCCGCAAGGAAGAAGTCCGCGTGGCCGTTTTCGCGAAACACTTCGGCATTGTAGGCGTCGGAGTCCTGGTCCTTACCGTGACCACCGCCGGAAAGATGGGGGGTGCCGTTATTGCCTGTATTACTCACGGATTCGTAATCGTTCGCGTTTTGCTCATTTCCGGCAGAAGTATTACCGAAAATCGCCGTGCCGTCGGTGCCTGTCACCAAAGTCTTACCCGTCGGGCAAACCGCAACGCCGCCACCGTAGCCACCGGCCTCATTGCTGCTTATATAGGAGTTATAGACAAATAGCCTACCAGCATTAGACGCGACCTTAGAATCGCCCTGGACGAAGATGCCGCCTCCACCCCAGTCAAAGCGAGACATGCAGTGGTTATTAGTGATATAGACTGGATTTGAATTTGACGCTCCTTTTATCATCGCGTCAACCATCTGGCCCACGCGAATGCCGGCACCCTCAGAGCGAAAACTCACGTTAGAGGCAATAGTTCCCCCCGTAATGTTGAGCCATGCCATTGTCTTGCGCGAGCTCGCCCCTTGGTGTTCGATGTCGGTCACATAGACGCCGCCGCCGGCTTCCTCAGAATAGTTGCCCGTGATCTGGCCGCCCGAAATGGTGACATGAGTACCGTTTTTAGCGGCAAGTCCAGCACCGCCATGATCGCCATTACCATCGTTACCACAGTAATTGGCATATTTATTGTTAGTAATGTAGCCACCAGAAACAGTAACGCTGCCGCCTTCGGCCATGATGCCGCCGCCGAAACCAACACCAGTAGCAAGCGTGCTGTTGCCGGAGATTACGCCATTAGTTATGTTGACCGTGGAGTCTTTAGCATACACACCACCGCCACTAGGAGCACTGTTGCCGGCAATTACGCCACCGGAAACCTCGAGGGTCGAATTACCGTGTATTTCAATTCCGCCGCCCGCACCCGAGCCAGAAGCTCCACACACATAGCCGCCGCGCATGTTGACGGTAGAGCCGTTCTCGGCATAGACCAAGCTGCTAACGCTGCTGCCTTGTTTTTGCGTGATCACGCCGCTCACAAGGTTAAACGTGCCACCCTTGCCGTTGTTGTTATACAGATTGATGAGCTTTAGATTTGCGTTGCCGTCGCACGCCACGATGGCGCCCTTAATATCGACGTTATGTCTGACAAGCGTCTCGATTGTCCCTGTACCACTCGGAGTCGATTTGGTCACGTAGTAGGTAAGATTAGACGGAATGCCACCAACGTAATTTAGCTCGACTTTCTTGCCATAATTATTGGGATCCAGCTTCTGCCCCTGATCAGTCAGCTGTTGGACATCGTTGACCGTCTCAGTCACCGGCGCGGAGTCCTTAATTTCGTCCTTAATTGTAAGTGTTGCGCCGTTAGCAACATCAAATAACGGCTTGTCGGTGTTCAAGCACTTGATCTTATGACCGTTTAAGTTCAGCGTTATATTGCTGCCGCTCTTCTCAAGTTTGATTTCACCAGCATAGTCAATATCAGCTGTAAGCTCGAAGCAGGCAGTTTGGTTTTCCCCAACGCCTTGAAGCTTAGCTGACAAATCATCGGCGTTAGTAATGTTAGTAATAGCTGTGGTTGTCTCTTCGCTCTCTGCAGCCTCCTCGGCTGACGCGACAGCGTTAACATCCATCGCATCATTATCTTCCGCCTGCGACTCGTCCTTGGACTGCTCCTCCGGCCGAGCGTCGTCGTCGCTCGCAGCATCGTCGCTGTTCTGGTTTTCGGCGTCTGTGCCGGCATCCCCGTTAGTACTGTTGTCTATACCAGTAGACTCACTTGAGGAACCCCCCCCCATCACAGTTTCCTCGGTAGAAACCGTCTGGGCATCGTTGGCAATGGCCTGCGAGATCGGGGGCATGACGAGCGACAGTACCAGGCTCAAAACGGAGGCTCCGCACAAAACGCCTGCCAGTACACGGCGCGTCGCTTTATTACTCTGCTTAGATTTGTCCGAATTCGCTTTCATCGATGTCTCCTCCCCAAGAGACCGCGATCTTGCTCTTTCCCTATCAAACGTATCTGCGCAATCTGTAATTGCGCTCGCTAAGTGATGCAATTATAACGATTGTTTAAACATCTGAGCAGCAAAACCGACATTTTTGTGCAAGTTCTTAATTCTCTTGACAATTGTTTAGATTTGCCTTCGTTTATTCGCTATAAAATATCTGTTTCTACTGGTAATTAAGTTAGTTATCAGTTTTTTAATAGCATTTTATTTATTTGCACAACCTTTTGCTCAAGAGCAAACATCCTGTGAACGGTCGAAAATCGACCGTGAACGGTAGATTATTAACCGGAAGGAATATCCTACCAAACTGATGAGAATATCTTTAACCCACCGGTGGTTAGAGGCATGATGTTCAGACAACTATATTTGAATTATCGCGCAGATTTTAGGCATCAATTCGCCCAAATCGCCTGAGGCCACCACAAAGGCGCCTGTCCCCATTGCGGGGGTTCTCCCCCGGCGCTACAGCAGATGTTCCTCGACAAAGATCGCAATGCCGTCTTCGTCGTTGCTGACGGTTACAAAATCGGCGGCGGCGCGGGTGGCGGCGCTGCCGTTTGCCATGGCCACGCCAACGCCGGCGTCGGCCACCATGCAGGTGTCGTTATCGGCATCGCCAAACACGCAGATGTTCTGAAGCTCCATGTCGTTGAGCTCTGCCACGCGCACAAGGCCGCGCGTCTTGGACACGTGCGGATCCATGAACTCGTAGAGCCGCTGCGTGGTTTGCAGAGCCGCCGCCTTAACAGTGTCATCGGCAAACGTCGACGCCCGCTCAATCGCCCGCGGCATTACCTCGGCGCCATGGTAAACATCACCTTGGGCTGCGGCTCGCGCAAAAACTCGGCAAAATCGACCACCTGGTAGGGCACGCCGTCGACGCGTGACAGGTGCTCGACGCACGCGTTGCTCTCGGGCACGTAGAACACGCCGTCTCGGGGGCAGACGGGCGTTGCCGGAAGGTCCGCCATGTGCTTGCAGATGCGCGCGATGGTCTCGCCCGGCAGCGGATAGCTCAGCTCGTTGATGTCGTGCGCGCGGTCGATGACCTCGGCACCACCGCAGCCTACCAGCACGTCCACCAGGCCTTCGATGCCCCAGAGCTCGTACATGGCCTCGGTCGCGTGGGCGTCGCGCCCGGTGCACAGGCCAAAGAGCACGCCGCGCTCGCGCAGGGCGCGGATCGCCGCCACGGTGCGCGGGGACACCGTATGCTGGCTCGTGAGCAGCGTGCCATCGATATCGCAGAACACGGCTTTGATGTGGCTGAAGGTGGTGTCCATGGGGGCCTTTCTGGGTTGTGCGGCGGTGTGGGGTGTGGTCGTGAACGGCGTACATGGTATACCAAGGCGCGGGCGCGGCCTGTCAACGCAAAAACCACCACAAAGGTGCTTGGCCCCCTTTGTGGTGATTGCGGCGTCTACGGGCCAAACCATCACAACATTCGACGTTTTTCGGCAAAATCGCGATTTTCATCGAATGTTGTGATGGTTTCTACTGCCTTGCGGCACGATCCAAGTGCCGGCGGCCAAACAGCAGCAACGCCGCGGGAACCGCCGTCACGACCGCGCCCGCTCCGATGAGCGTCTGCTGCACGCCAAACGTCGCCGCCAGCCACGGGGCAATCGCCAGCGGGGCTACGCCGGCAAACATGTTGCCAAAGCCCATGACCGAGTTCACGCGACCGAGCTGCTCGAGCGGGGCCGTCGTTTGCACGATCGTGTTGTGGAGCGGGTTGACGACGCCCCAGGCCACGCCTAGGGCAATCTGGCCGACAAGGGCTACGCCCACATACGGCGTTCCCACGTAGAGCAGGCTTCCCAGACCCACGGACATAAGCGCCACGAGCAGCGTTTTAAGGTTGACCAGGTGCGGCGGCAAGCGGAGCGCGAGGACGGCGCCCAGCACCGCGCCCACACCGCTAGCCGACGAGAGCCAGCCCATCCACTCAACACCGACGCATAGGACATCGCGATAGAAAAACGACTCGAGCGGATCGAAGGCTCCGTAGCCAAAGTTCGAAAGAAAAATGATGCAGAAAAGTAGCGCGAGGACGCTGTTGGTGAAGACTGTCTTGATGCTGGTCGCGAAGGTGACACGAGTGGATGCGCTGGGGTTGGAGCTTTGTCTCGCACGCTCCCCTTCCTCTGCCGAATCGGCATCCGCATCCCCGGCGGCATGGCTGGTCTTCGGCCTAAAGCCCCAACCGGCGACGAGCGCCAGCACTGTAAAGAGCATCATGAGCACAAACACCGCGCGCGACGACGCAGCAGCCGCGACAAAGCCACCCAACGTGGGTCCGACGATAATACTCACGTTTGAGAACATGGCGATGGCGGAGTTGATGTCTTTGAGCTCGACGGGATCATCGGTGAGGTAGGCCGGATAGGATGTGGCAATGGGCTGGGCGAATCCCATCGTAAAGCCCAGAAACACCGCGCCGAGCAAGACGACGCCGGTCGCGCTACCAAAGGCGATGATTGCCGTGCCAGTTGCGAGAGCGCCGATGATGCTCAGCAAGAAATGGCGGCGCGGGCCCCAGGCATCGAGTGCCGCTCCACCCGCAAAGGATCCCAGGATCACGAAGACGTTCATAAAGAGGACTGCCAGCGACGTCGCAACGACCGAAGCGTCGTCCGCATAGGTGAGCGTTCCGATGACGCCGATAAAATAACTGGTCTGAAAGCCGGTGTAGATGAGGAAGCGCATTGCCACCAGGCGCTTGGCCTGTACGGACAGCGACGAGTGGAATGTTGGAAATACAGATGCGAGCATGGGGCTCCTTATTGCATACGAATGTGGACAGCGGGCATTCGGCCCTCCGTCCATTGGCTCAATCTATCCGTGTGCCTTACTAAGGGCGCATCGAGCCCCCTCCTTTCGTCTTTTCGCCCAGCATGAACTACGTGGTAGATTTTAAGGCATGTCCCAACCGTCCACCAAAGCAAAAACCACCACAAAGGTGACTGGCCCCTTTGTGATGGTTTTGACGTTTGCCCAGATAAAACCTGCCAAATCAAACCTGTCCCTTTTTGGCAGGTTTTAGGCCAGATGGTCTTGAATCAGATCGCAGATGGCTCGGGCGTCGTTGATGTTGATGGCTCGGGTCGCAAAGCCGGCATCGAATGCCTGGCGTGCCAGGGCCTCGTTGCAGGCAAGGGCCAGCGTGCGACCGTCGACCAGGTCGAGCGAGCTCTTGCCGCGCAGACGATCGACACCGGAGCGCGCGACGACGATGTTGTCGAAGCCCTCGGTCTTGTAGCCCTCGATGATCACCACGTCGACATCGTTGTAACGCGACAGCAGCTCGCGCGCGGGCATCTCGTCCTCCTCGCGCGTGTCGGCGTACTCCGCCCAGCGCGTGGCGCAGATAAGGCCCACGTGCTTGGATCCGGCTTGGTGATGGCGCCAGGTGTCCTTAGCGGGTACATCGATGTCAAAGCCGTGATGCCCATGATGCTTGAGCGAACCCACGCGCAGGCCGCGGCGGGTGAGCTCGGCAATGACCTTCTCGACGAGCGTGGTCTTGCCCGAGTTTTGGTAGCCGATAAACGCGATCGCGGGGACGGCCGGTGTCGGAGCTGCGGGCGCGACGGCGGCAGGCGCGCTTGTGGGAGCGTTACCGTCGGCGCCGGCGGCCTCAACAGTAGCGGCCTGACGCTCGGCACGATCCCACACGCCCGAGCGGCCACCCTCCTTGTGCAGCAGGCGAACGTCGACGATCTCCATGCCACGATCGACGGCCTTGCACATGTCATAGATCGTGAGGCACGCGGCACTCGCGCCGGTCAGGGCCTCCATCTCAATACCCGTCTTGCCCGTCACGCCCGCCGTGACCAACACATGAAAGCCAACCTGCCCGTCCGCGCGCGGCGGCGCCCAGCCCTCGGGCACGTCCTCGGCAGGCGTCCCCGCCGGCGCGATAGGCTCGATATCGCACTTACTCTTGGTAATGAGCAACGGATGGCACATGGGGATGATGTCACTCGTACGTTTGATGGCCATGATGCCCGCAACGCGTGCGCAAGCGAGCACGTCGCCCTTTTTAGCGCCATCCTGCAGCACCATGGCCTGCGTCTCGGGGTGCATAAGAATCGTGCCCTCGGCGATGGCAATGCGATGGGTCTCGGCCTTGTCGGACACGTCAACCATGCGCACCTCGCCCTTGGCATCCACGTGCGTCAGCTCGTCGCGGCGGGTGTCGCGGGCGGGCTCGGCAGCAGTGCCGGCGGACGGCTGTACCGCCGCGGACCCAGCGGTGTTGCTGGCAGCAGCCGTGGCTTTATGGGCAGACATCGCGGCCCTGCGAGCGGCCTTGGTGGCATCGGCGTACCTGCTCTTGGCCATATGATCATCCTCCGATTTGGGACATAAATCGTTGCGTGCCCTCAATTATCGCGTGTTCCTGCGGTTTGTGGGCCACGGCATCGCGCCAAATCGAAAGTACCTGCATATCATCACCACGGCGCAACGCCTCGCGCACCGAATACTCGGCATCGCTGAACAGGCACGGACGCACGTTGCCATCGGCCGTCAGGCGCAGGCGGTTGCAGCTCGCACAAAAATGGTTGGACATGGCGCTGATGAAGCCGACCGTTCCCGCCGCGCCCGGAAAGCGCCAATAGCGCGCGGGGCCCGCGCCGGCAGGAGCGTCGGTGATGTCAAGCGGTTCGAGCTCGCCCAGACCCATCGCGGCGGCCCCGACATTGACGCGCGCCCGCAGCTCGTCGCTCGGCACGCTGTCGCTCGCATCCCACAACTCGGGGTTGAGCGTGGGTGCGTGAGGGTCCACGGCGCAATGCGAGCTCGTGCGCTCGTCGCCGATGGGCATGTATTCGATAAAGCGCAGGTGGATGGGACGGTCGAGCGTGAGCCGCGCGAGGGCCGCCACATCTTGGTTGAGCCGGCGCACCACAACGCAGTTGACCTTAACGGGCTCAAAGCCCCAGGCCAGCGCCGCGTCGATGCCAGCCATGGTCTGCTCGAGCCGACCCAGGCGCGTAATCTTTCCAAACAGCGTAGGGTCGAGCGTGTCGAGCGAGATGTTGACGCGGTTAAGGCCGGCATCTTTGAGCTGCGGTGCCAGCTTGGGCAGCAGGGCGCCATTGGTGGTAAGCGAGATGTCCTCGATCTGCGGAATCGCGCGGATGTCGCGAATGAGCGGAATGATACGGCGGCTGACCAGCGGCTCGCCGCCCGTCAGGCGTACGCGGCGAATGCCCTCCCCCGCCACCAAGCGCACAAAGCGGGCGATTTCCTCGGCACTGAGCAGCTCGTCGTGCGCGCGGGGTGCCACGCCATCGGCCGGCATGCAGTAAATGCAGCGGAAATTGCACTTGTCGGTAACGGCAATGCGCAGGTAATTGATATCGCGACCAAAGCCGTCATGTTGCACGTGCCCGTCCACGCAGCCCTCCCCTCACGCGGCGTTTTATTCTTCGGAAAACATAATACCCCACGGGAGAATCATGCCGACACCCGTACGACAGGACAGGTCGCTTCGAGCAAAACGGACTTTCCAAGCCCATCCTCAGCATACAAACCATCACAACATTCGATGCTTTTCCCGTTTTTGGAAAAAAACGTCGAATGTTGTGATGGTTTGAGGCGAGGTGAGAGGCACGGAGGGACCAAAGCATCGTGCTCGAACGGGTTAATCCAACTCTTTTAAGCCATGCGCCAGCTGCCAGTACTCGCCGTGCTGGGCGAGCAGTTCTTCGTGCGCGCCGCGCTCGATGATGCGGCCGTGTTCGAGGACCATGATGGCATCGGCGTCGCGGACGGTGGACAGGCGGTGCGCGATCATAAACGTGGTGCGTCCGCGCATGATGCGGTCCATACCGCGCTCGATGAGCTTTTCGGTGCGCGTGTCGATGCTCGAAGTGGCCTCGTCCAGGATGAGCACCGGCGGGTCAGCGACGGCCACGCGCGCGATGGCGAGCAGCTGGCGCTGGCCCTGCGACAGGTTGGCGCCGTCGGCCGTGACCGGCGTGTCGTAGCCTCTAGGCAGGCGGCGAATAAACGAGTCGGCGCAGGCCGCCTCGGCAGCGGCGCGCACCTCCTCGTCGGTCGCGTCGAGCTTGCCAAAGCGGATGTTCTGCGCAATGGTGCCGCTAAACAGGTGCGTATCCTGCAGCACAATGCCGAGCGACCCGCGCAGGCTGGCCTTGGCAATGTGCTTGACGTCGATGCCGTCGTACGTGATCTCGCCGTCATCGACCTCGTAGAAGCGGTTGATGAGGTTGGTGATGGTCGTCTTTCCGGCGCCCGTCGAGCCCACAAACGCGATCTTTTGCCCCGGCTTGGCAAACAGGTTGAGGTCCGTGAGCACGCGGGTGCCCGGCACGTAGGAAAAGTCCACGGCATGGAAACGCACGTCGCCGGCAAGCGGAACCAAGCCGCACGTGAGCTCGGTACCGTCGGCAGCCACCGCGCGGCCCGACTCATCAACGGCTGCCACGTCATGCAAGTGCCCGTACGCGCCCACGCCCTGGCCCTCGGGAATTTTCCACGCCCACGCGGCGTCGCCCGTCTGCACCAGCTCCACGTAGCCCTCGTCCACCTCGGGCTTAAGGTCCATGGCGGCAAACAGGCGCTCGGCACCGGCCAGCGCGTTGAGCAAAAAGTTGCCCAGCTGCGTAAACTGGTTGATGGGCATGGCCGCCTGGCGTACAAAGACCAGGTAACTTGCAAGCGCGCCCACGTCGGCGAGTCCCTTGATGCAGAGCATGCCGCCCGCCACGGCGACGATGGCATAGTTGACGTAGCCAATCACGACGGTCATGGGCACCATGGAGTTGGCATAGCTCACGGCGGCGGTGCCGGTACGGCGAAGCTCGTCGTTGCGGCAGGCGAAGCCGGCAACATTCGCTGCCTCGCGGTTAAAGACCTTGATGACCTTTTGGCCCGAGACCATCTCTTCGATATATCCGTCCAAGTCGCCAAGCGATGCCTGCTGGGCGGCAAAGAAGCGCTTAGAGCGCGCGCCCGAGTAGCGCGCATACAGCACAATGGCCGCATCGCACACGAGCGTGATAATCGTGAGCTGCCAGTTGAGGATGATGAGCATGGCCGTGGTGCCCACAACCTGAATGGCGGCCTGAATCACGTTGGCAAAGCTGTTGTTGAGCGCCTCGGAGACGGTGTCGACGTCGTTGGTGAAAAAGCTCATGATGTCGCCCGAGCGTGTGCCGTCAAAATAGCTGAGCGGCAGCGTCTGGATGTGCGCGAACAGGTCGCGGCGAATATCGGACACCACGCGTTGGGCCGCGCGCACCATGATTTGTGAGTAGCCCAGGGCCGAGAGCACGCCCGCGGCGTAGATGATCGCCGTCAGGATGACCTGCTTGGCAAGCAGTTCCTCCCCGCCCGTGGCCAAACCGTTAACGATGGGGCGCACCATGTAGGTGCCGGCGAGGCTCGCGATGGCGGCGACGGAGGCGAGCACGCCCACCGCGAGCAACGAGAACTTGGCATGCCCCATGTAGGAGAGCAGGCGGAGCACAGTGCGCTTGAGGTCGGCCGGGCGTGCTTGGGCTGCGGTCTTAGGCATGGCGCTCACCCCCTTCCAAGGTCGATCCGCTGGGGACGGAGGAAAACGGATCATTCGCGCAGCCATCGTCACTGCCTCCGGCGGCGTCCGCGTTCCCCGCAAACTCCATCTGCGAGGCGTAAATCTCCTGGTAGATGTTGTCGCCCGCCAGCAGTTCCTCGTGCGTACCCACGCCGTGGACACGACCGTCGTCCAACACCACAATGCGATCGGCATCCATGACGCTCGCGATGCGCTGGGCGATGATGAGCACGGTCGTATCGGGAATCCGAGCGATGTGCTCGCGAATCTTAGCGTCGGTCGCCATATCGACCGCGCTGGTGGAGTCATCAAAAATGAGCACGCGCGGATGCTTGAGCAGCGTGCGCGCGATGCACAGGCGTTGCTTCTGGCCACCCGAAACGCCGGCGCCGCCTTGGCCCAACTCGCCGTCCAGCCCGCCGATGCGATCAAGGAACTCGTCCACGCACGCCGCGCGGCAAGCCGCGAGGAGCTCATCGTCCGACGCCTGCGGATTGCCCCACTGCAGGTTCTCACGCACGGTGCCCGTGAACAGCACATTCTTTTGCAGCACAATGCCCACGGCGTCGCGTAGGGTCGCGAGGTCGTAGTCGCGCACGTCGTGTCCGCCCACAAGCACGGCGCCCTCGGTGGCGTCGTACAGGCGCGCAATCAGCTGCACAAGCGAGCTCTTGCCCGAGCCCGTGCCGCCGAGGATGCCCACCGTCGAGCCGCTCTCGATGCGAAGGTCAATATGCTCGAGCACATCCTCGGCTGCGTCCGCGCGGTATTTAAAGGAAACGTCGCGAAACTCGATACTGCCGTCCGCTGGCGCCGCAGTCGCGAGGTCTCCCGCAGGGTTGGCGATAAAGGGCTCCTCATCGAGCACCTCTGCGATACGGCCCACACTCGTGAGAGCGCGCGTGAGCAGCAAAAACACGTTGGAAATCATCATGAGCGAGTTCATGATCAACAGCACATAACTCATAAAGCCCGTGAGCGAGCCCACGCCCAAGCGACCTTCGATGATCATGCGGCCGCCAATCCACAGAATCGAGAGCGCAGCCACGTACATCGAGAGTTGGAACACCGGCAGGTTGAGCACAGCGGTGCCGAAGGTCTTGGTCGCCGTGCCGGCGAGCTCGGTATTGACGGTGTCGAACTTGTCGCACTCGTGCTCGGCGCGCACGTAAGCCTTCACGGCGCGCACGGCGGTAAGGTCCTCTTGCACCACGCCGTTAAGGTGGTCCATCGAGGTCTGGAGTTGGCGGTAGAGCGGACTGACGCGATAGGTGATAACGCCCAGTACGATCGCCAGCACCGGCAGGATGATCGCGAAAACGGTGGCGAGCGGGCGCGACAGCACCAGCGCATAGACCAAGCCGACGATAAGCGTCACGGGACCGCGCACCATGGGACGAAAACCGTTGCCGATGGCGTTTTGAATCACGGTGATGTCGGTGGTCATGCGTGTGACAAGCGAGCTGGCGTCGTAGTTGTCCAGATTGCCAAAAGCGAGCGTCTGGATCTTGCGATACTCGGCCTCGCGCAGGTTAGCGCCCAGCCCCGAGGCAACGCGGGCGGACGTGCGCGCATAACCCAAGCCAAGTACCAGCGAACATGCGGCGCATACCAACATATACGTGCCCTGCAACAGCATGTAGTTGATGTCGCCCGCGGGCACGCCCACATCGATGATATTTGCCATGATGACCGGGATAAACAGCTCGAGCGCCGTCTCGGCCGTCACAAAGAGCACGCCGAGCATGGCATCGCGGCGGTATGCCCCCAGATAGGAAAACAAAATCTTGAGATTGCGCACGCAGGTTCATCCCCCATCAAACGTTGTTCGCAAACCCACGTATTATGGCGCGCCGTGCGGCGGTGTCAAGTGATGCGAAATCGATTTCTGCAAGGCTAGTGCAGACGCCATGCTCACAGGACGCGCCCCTGTATTCAATTGGAAATGAACGCGAGCGTGACTTTTTCGCCCCGCCGCCAACACAAACCTTGACTCTACAATCGTTGTAGGGTTTTCACTACACTGGTAGCAAAACGAACCCAGCCAGAAAGCCCCGCCCATGGAACACGACCTCACACGCGGCAATGTCCTCAAGACCATCGCGGTCTTTGCCCTGCCCTATATGCTCTCGTACTTTTTGCAGATGCTCTACGGCATGGCCGACCTGTACATGATGGGGCAGTTTAGCGGCGCCGCCGGCATCACCGCCGTGGGCAATGGCGCGCAGACGCTCTATATCATTACCGTAACGCTCGTGGGCCTGGCCATGGGAACGACGGTCATCGTCGGCCACGCCGTGGGCTCGCGCCGGTTTGACCGAGCCGAGACCGCCATCGGCAACACCATCACGCTCTTTATGGGTGTCTCGGTGGTGCTGGCCGCTGTCCTGCTCGCACTGTGTCCGCAGATTGTGGCGCTCATTGGCACTCCCGCCGAAGCCGTCGAAGGCACTGCCGCCTACCTGCGCATCTGCTTTGTCGGCATTCCCTTTATCGCCGCATACAACATCCTCTCGGCCATCTTTCGCGGGCTGGGCGATTCGCGCTCGCCCATGTACGTGATTGGCGTGGCGTGCATCATCAACATCGCGCTCGACTTTCTGTTTATCGGCCACATGGGGCTCGGCCCCGTAGGCGCCGCACTCGGCACGGTGACCGCCCAGACAGCCAGCGTTGCCCTCGCGCTCGTGTGGCTCAAGAGCCGCCGCACGAACATCCACGTTAAGCGTAGCGACCTGCGCCCCCAGCCCGAGGTGCTCGGCAGCATTCTTAAGATCGGTGTGCCCGTGGCCGTGCAGGACGGCTGCATCCAGGTGGCGTTTATGTTCATCACCGTCATCGCCAACCACCGCGGTCTGGTCGACGCCGCCGCCGTAGGCTTGGTCGAAAAGATGATCAGCTTTTTGTTTATCGTGCCGAGTTCCATGGGCGCTACCGTCAGCGCGCTCACGGCGCAAAACGCCGGCGCGGGCAAGGGTGACCGCGCGCGTCAGGTACTCAAGGACGCCATGACCATCTCGGCGGTGTACGGCTGCCTGATCACGGTGCTGATGTGGCTGGTGGCGCCGGCGTTTATCGGCTTTTTTGCCAAGGACGCTGCAGTAGTCGCCGCCGGTACCGGCTATATGCGCAGCTATATTTTCGACGCGATTTTTGCCGGCATCCACATTTGCTTTAGCGGCTTTTTCGCCGCATACGGCAAGAGCTACATCGGCTTTGCGCACAACGTGCTGGCCGTGGCCCTCATTCGCGTGCCCGGCGCTTGGCTGCTGTCGAACGCCTATTCCGACACGCTGTTCCCCATGGGTATCGCCTCGCCGTGCGGGTCGATTCTGTCGGCGGTCATCTGCGTGATTGCATTTACCGTGCTCAACCGCCGCGGAACTTTTGACAAGCTGGTGGCGTAGCGAGGCGACGCATGCCTAGCACCTCTCCCCTGTTTTTACCGAAAGGAGTGGTCCTGTGACCGACATGCCAAGCGAACACACCGAGGGCCTGCTCCGCATTGGCGAGGTGGCGCGCCTGCTCAATTTGAGCGTGGGCACACTGCGCCATTACGAACAGATGGGGCTGTTGGAGCCGGCATATGTCGATCCGGCAAGTGGGTACCGCTACTACGGATCGCGGCAGCTCTCCACCCTCAACACCATCGGCAACCTGCGCGTTCTCGACTTGCCGTTGACGCAGATTCGCGAGTTTGTCACTACGCGCGATATGGATTTGATACAACGGCAACTGACCAAGCAACAGGAGTTAATTGAGCACAGGCGACGTGAGTTGGAGCGCATGTCGCGCAAGATTGACCAGCGGCTTGCCTTGCTTCACGGCGCTTTGAATGCTGATCTCGACACCATTAGCGAAATCGAGGAACCCGAACTTCGCTGCGCCGCGCTGCACGAGCGCGTCAATCCCACCGACGCCTATTCGCTGGGATGGCATATCCGCCAGCTTCAGCAGGGACAGCACGAAACCTTTGCCTATCTTGGCAATCTAGGTGTGGGCATCGCGCCCGAACGCCTGGCCGCCGGCGACTTTGATGGCTACGACGAGGTCTTTCTGCTGCTCGACGACACCGACGACTACCTGGGTGAAATCGAGACGCGGCCTGCCGCGCACTGCCTGACCATAAGTTTCCGTGGCACGCACGGACAAGCAGCCCCGCGCTACGAGCGGCTGCTCGGCTACATGCACGAACACAACCTGACGCCCGCCGGCCCCTCGCGCGAGATCGCCCTCATCGACGATATCATCAGCGACGACCCGACAACCTACGTAACGCAGATCACGGTGCCGGTTGCCCCAGCAAAGTAAGATCCGCCCGGAAGGCATCATGCTTTCCGGGCGGATCTTCAATTTGGTTATCGATGCGCTAAGCCTGGGGCACCTCGCCGGTAGCCAAGATCTGCTCGAGTGCGTCCTCGTCCAGCACGGGTACGCCCAGCTGCTCGGCTTTGGTGAGCTTGGAGCCCGCTTTGGGACCGGCGACCAGGTAGCTCGTCTTCTTAGAAACACTGCCCGAAACCTTGGCGCCGAGCACCTTGAGCGCCGCACCCGCCTCGTCGCGCGTGCGATTGACGAGCGTGCCGGTGAGCACAAAGGTCAGACCCGCAAGCGGCTGTGCGTCGGCAAGCTCGCCCGCCACCCCAGCGTCGGCTGCGGCTTGCGCGTGCGCGGCGCCCAAGTCGACCTCAAGCGACAGACCAGCCTGGCGCAAGCGCTCCAGCACGGCGAGGTTTTCGGGCACGGCCAGGAACTGTTTGACGCTCGCCGCAATCTTGGGACCGATGCCCTCGCACTCGGCAATATCCTCTTCGCTCGCCAAGATGAGCTTGTCAATCGACAGGAATCGCTCGGCGATGACCTCGCCCACGCTCTTGCCCACATGACGGATGCCCAGGGCAAACAGCACACGCCCGAGTGGCTGGCTCTTGGACTTGTTGAGCTCGGCGATGATTTTCTCGGCCGTCTTAAGGCCTACCGGAATGGGATCGCCCTTCTTAACGCCCTTTTTGCTGTTGGAGCTGGCGTACACGCGCCCCGTGTCCAGGCCGGCGATGTCGTCGACCGTGAGCTGGTAGAAGTCCGCGACATCGTGGATCAGGCCAGCGGCGATCATCTTGTCGACGATCTCGTCGCCCAGGCCGTCGACGTCCATGCAGCCGCGGCTCACCCAGTGGAGCAGGCGCTCCTTGAGCTGTGCGGGGCAGTCGATGGACACGCAGCGGTAGGCCACCTC
>OIET01000809.1_pt1 | contig 20808 bp, 47 predicted proteins | sample 1581871 | NCBI WGS metagenome assembly OIET01 (sample SAMN03279760, study PRJEB24777) | human gut metagenome | isolation source: fecal sample PR121 from 1 month old male Malay infant, vaginally delivered... | place: Singapore | collected 2005-09-16
GTACAGAATAGTGTACAGAATAGTATAAATTGTTCCAGTACTGTAATACTATATAAAAGTGCTAAGCCTAATACCACTTTACTTAGTCAAATATATAATAACAGTCCGAAACTATTTCATACAGTATAAGGTATTGGTTTAAATATTTTCTAAGTCAATTATTTTTTGACTAATATTTTTTCTCAATAACAGTTCAGTACTGAAATCAATTAATCAATTTTTACGCTATCCTCCTGTAATCAATTCTGACAGTACTTACACCATAACCTACCCAATCATATTACCCATAAAGAAAAAGCCCACAGGGTTTATCCTATGGGCTTATAGTACTGTACTGAACTACTACGGGTAAAGGATAGCAGCCGCTTCATTACGTGCTGTAATCTCATTGATTAAATTTGCACATTGTTCTGTACTGATCTCTTTACTTTCCATTGCTGAACGTAAAGGCATGGAGAAGTTACCCATACCGGAACGGATGATAGTGATATCATCAATACCAGTGATATACATACCTGCTACATTAACAGCATTGAAACATGCATCCACTTCATAGACATTGTTACCATCGTTAACATGTTCAATGGCAATGACTTCATTGGCGGCCCATGCCCGAGTATCAATGATAATCCCATTTGCATCAGCATTCATTGTACTGTTGCGGATGATATGATCCAGTGCTTCCAGACCAAAAGTTTTAGCAACGTTCAGAACATCCTGGCGAGAAGTGATAGTAAACATGGTGTATCTCCTATGAGTGTAACGGGGAGGCACTATTGCTTCCCCTTGATAAACAGTATACAGTACTGAACTATTAAAGCAAGTACTTTTTATAAATTAATCTTCTTCTTTTTCTACTTCCTGGTACTGGCGAAGGTATACAGTATACTCTTTACCCTCGGCACCTTCAATGATGAATACACTGCTGTCATTCATGCGTGCTTTGTATAGATGTTCCTCTATATGTAAGCGGTTAGCTTCCAGGTCTGCACCAGTACTGATACAAATGGAGTTAACCATGATATGACGTGCAATGATTGCATAGTCCCGCAGATCTTTAACCATGATATCCAGTACTACATCGTCATAGCCACGGCTTGAAACTACTTGAACATGAATTGATTTGTCTTGCATGGTTATTACTCCTGGTTCATCCACCAGCACTATTGCTGTGGATTATCGGGAAACACTATGTTTCCCTTGTATGGATATATTATGGCAGTACTGAATCACAAATACAAGTACTTTTTATAATTATTTTTCAGTACTTCAAATCATTAAATTATAGATACATCTCGGCACCCTTGAGGGTTAGACCATTTCGCTGGATTGAATATATAATACCAAAAGGGCTGACATTAGTCAACCCCCATATTTGTAAAGATTACATCATATCCGCTTTGTGCTGGTCTGAGATGTAGCAGATTACGCGTTTCAGCACTTCTTTATTATTGATATGTGCTGGCATATCTTCCAGTGACTTCATCAGTTTGCTACGATAAGTAAGAGAACCATCATTATTAATCAGGTACATCAGTACTGGTTCACAGTCATTGTCTGCGGTGTAGAACCATACCTGGGCGTCGTCGTCAACTTCGCCAGCTTTCAGTACTTCGATTTCTACATCACGGCGTTTTGCATAGTTAGTAATGTGACCAGTGATCATTTTGGTATTCTCCTTTAGTGGGAGAGATTATCTCTCCCTATGCAAAACATTATACAGTACTGGATTGTATTGTCCAGTACTTTTTAAATTATTTTACGATACGGAAATGATATGTTCCATCACCGGGGATAGTAGCAGCCCATACATTCATGCCGTCGATATGGCTTGCAGTACCGGATTGAACCTGGATAGAAAAGCCCATACGATCTTTAACGAATACTTTACCTTCTTGATCACGAGTTGCTACATAATTAAAACCATCAATGAAAGCGGCGTTGCCAAGATTGTTACTGGCGAACTCACAAAGCATTTCTTTAGTATTCATAGTCACTACTCCTTGAAGGTAGGAGGTGTTATTACCTCCTTGAAATACATTATGCCAGTACTGCTAACCTATGTCAATACTTAAAAGAAATAATCTTTAAGTACTTTCATTGCAGTGTCACGGCTTTTACCATATGCATCCGAACCGTAGCAGGGATCTAAGCTATCCCAAAGTAAATGATTAAGTTTTCCGCCGTTGTCAAGATGTTTTTGAATTTGTTTAATTTTATTATCCAGGCGTTTCAGTACTTCATCGGTGGAGTACTTATTGACATAACCATGTTTATCTTGTTGGGTATGATAGATTTCTGAATCTACTAACATAAACCGATAACCCTGATGGAATTCTACCATAATACAAGTGACATACGTTTCCTCGTATCCGCCGTGTACATAGATTTCGGTCAGATTTGAACGGGTAGTAACGAATGGTTTAGTACTCATGATAAAATCTCCTTTGTGATTTGGGGAGATTATCTCCCCTGTGAAAGTACTATACCAGTACTGAGATTATAAATCAATACTTATGTTACTAATACTTTTGAGCTGCTGGTATTGGTTTATTGCTTCTTGGTACTGTTTAGCAATATGTTCAGATAATCCATAATCACGGATTTTGATTGCACCCCTTAAAGAACGGCCTATATTGCTCATGTTTAAATCCACCAGCGTTTTATAGTTAAGGGTATTATCTACATCTTTTAACGCCGTGTGGAAGCGTTTAGCCCGTTCATTTTTGATTGTACGCGTATCCCGGTAATATTCAATATACGGCGTCGCTTCTTTAGTACTGATATTGTCGCAGTACTCCTGTACTATGTATACATCTTTAAAATGCGACATATCAGGGAACACTTTAGCGAAAAAGCGTTTATTATAATAACGGTCATAATCAACATACAACCATGCAGTGATTTCTGCTGTATTCTGTTGGTTGCCAATATGGTTATGAGCAACTTTCAGTACTTTGTTTTTTGTTAACAAAAATACCGTTCGGGATGAACCTTTCCCGAGTTTAATTAAATTTTTGTAACAGTACAGTAACATTTCGGTATTGGATTTACAGTTATTCAGTACTTTAAGATGTTTGTTCATTTTCGCAATCTCCTTTATATGTAGATATTTTAGTACTGCTGTACTACATTGTCAAGTACTAAAATATTCTTTAATAAAAAAACTATAGATACATTTATGCACCCTGTGGGTTAGCTTGTTTTCTTGATATTAATAATAGCAAAGGGGCTGACATATGTCAACCCCCTTTTTGATTTTTTTTATTTTTATGCACCCCATTCAAACGTGCATTTTGCAAATATTACTTCATATTCCGTATGATATTCAAGTACTGCATTGCCTTTAAAATCCTGTGTAACAATTGCAACGTTATTGTTATTATAGTTCGTCATTACGAATTCTTTACCAGTACTGGAAGTCACTTCCATGTATTCGTTTCCGACGATTGATTTTCCATTATTCATCGCAGTAAGGATGGAAATTCGTTTACCTGTACTGGTATGGCAAATTGCTTCCCATACAGTGTTATAATTTTTCTTTTCTTCTTTCTTAACTTCCACCTGAACTTGTTTTTCTTTTTCGATTTTTGCGGCAACCCGAGAAGCATCACCAAAAATCATAGCACAAGAAAAAAAGGCGACTGCTGGAACAACAAATACACCTAAGATAATTTTAGTGGATTTTTTCATTTTCAGTTACTCCTATGTTATTAGGCGGTATTGCCTTGTATGTATACATTATTGCAGTACTGAAATGAGTTGTCAACACTTATCTACTAATATTTTTTACTTTCTTGTTATACTGTTGATGTTCATACAGTGATATGCTTTCACCTTTGATTACTATACGATTATTAGTATCAACGTTGATTACATATAACTTCCCGTTGCTTAACTTCCTGGGAGTTAATCCACCAGCTAGATATTGATTGGCTAGTTCAATGGCTCTATCTATAATGCGTTGTGGGGCATTATAATGAACTTTCATTACTCCTTTGTGTAGTTGTACCTTTTTCATGTAAAACCTCTTAGAATGGCTTACAGGACGTTTAAAGGGGCTTTGAAGCCCCTTTGTTAGTACTGTAATAATCAGGTCTTACATGACCGGAATTTTACGTTTAGTAAACACTTGAACCTGTTTACCGTTGAATTTATTTTGTAGTACTGAATGCACTTTGCGGGTTACGAATTCCGGCACTTTCAGTACTACCGCTGCGGCTTTATCCATCGCGGAGAATGCAGCGGCGAGGGCATCAGTCAGTTCTTTATCTTCTTTGGTGGGAACGTTCATTTCAACGGCTTTAGCGTTTTCTACCAGGTCTTTGACCTCGCGGAACAGTACTGCCCAGCGTTGACCAGCAGGGGAATCTTTACCCATATCTTTGAAGGTTTCACCTTCTTCACGAGCGGCGATCCGAGCCAGTTCACGAGTAGCGTAGAATTTAGTAATCATTTGGTAGTTCCTTTTGTTTAGTGGGGCAAGTTGTTTGCCCCTATGCGTATTAATATATCAGTACTGGATTATGTTGTCAAGTACTTTTTAAATTTTTTCTAAATGGTGATAACGTTTGTTGGGGTAGTGATCTTTAAAGTACTGAATGGCGGCGGATTCACTACTTTCTTTTACAATGATATCTTCGATATCATTAACGCCGTTAATCCAGAATACACGGTATTCGTGTACTTTGTTAACTTCTTCGATACTCCACCAGCCACGATAAAACGTTTCCACTTCATTGAATTGATCCATCAACGATTCACACAATTCGCCTTCGCGGTAGCCTTGAATGATTTTATTTGAAATGTCAATCATAATAACATCATTAAGACGTTCTTGATCTTCTTCTGGAACTTCGAAACCGCAATCGGTGCTGATATTGTATTTGATTTTAAATTCTTTTTCCATGATTATTATTCCTTATTTGTTGTAAATGTTGTGGATAAGAATATAAGCCTGGCGAGTGAAAGGAAAAACATCATACGCAATAAAATGTTTTTCCATGATATCAAAAACATCTTGCTCTTCATCATTGATATCATCAAAGAATTGAGATGAGCAAATAGTGATAATTTCATCTACACTCAAATCATCATTGAGTTCCTGGACTTCTTCGATATCAGCGTACTTTTTCCAGTCCTGCATATTGGTAGTCAGTACTGAATGAATTTCATCACTGGTAAGTTTAATCCGCATTTTTGGTTACTCCTTTTTGATTTGGTAAAGTAATTATACCAGTACTATCACCACTTGTCAATAGTACTGAGTAATTATTTTATTCTTCGAACAATTCAAAATCATAGTGTGCTTCGGAATCTTCGCAGTACTCCGTATATGTTGCAATGATATTACCTTTACCGTCGATGATTTCCCCGGTTCCTTCCATCACTTCATAGCTACCTTGGGTTAAACCTTTCATCAGTTCGTCAGTACTAACACCAGCAGCAACAATCACAACTTCCATTGATACATCAGATTTACGACGAAAGCCAATATTCAGAGTAGTCATTTTCATTTCCTTAACGTTGTTTGCTTCAGTAAAGTAATTATACCAGTACTATCACGTGTTGTCAATAGTACTGTAATAATTATTTTAACCGATGTTGCACAGCAAAAAGATTGATACAATAGCCAGTAATGCTAACTGTACTTTGTGTGCTTTTGCTGCTTTGATTTCTGAATTAAATTTAGCTTGTTTCATTTGGTCTATCTCCTTTACAGGGAATCAGTACTGATTCTCTTTGCTTTTGTTTGGTATGAGTACATTATACAGTACTGAATCACATAGTCAAGTACTTAAAGATATAATTTTTCTTCTCGTACTATTTTACCAAGTGCAATCATCTTTTCTTTGTATTCTTTGTTGGTAGTACGTTCAAACCAAAAAGCATTAAGTACTGATGCAACTTTCTTGGAAAGCTTACGATCATTCCTTACAGCTTCAATAGCTTCTTCTAACGTCATATCTTTAAAGTACATTTGTGTGTTACGATTGTCACTCATTGCTTTAAAAGCCATACCGCGTTTATCAACGAAATGTCTATGTGGTGTATGATAGGCCATTTTTTAAAATCCTCCTGTATTCAATGGCGGCTATTATATCCAGTACTAAACCAATTGTCAAGAAAATTAATGATTCAGTACTACATAAACTATAGATACACCTCCGCACCCTGTGGGCTTGAGCATTGTTCTTGCTATGTACTAATAATAACAAAAGGGCTGATATAAGTCAACCCCTTTTTTTAAATTATTTTGCAGTACTATCGTTGTAACCTTTCGCCCATGCATTGCTTAATTCAGTTCGTTGCCATTGATCTAATGATTGATACAATAATGCATTATCACCAGAAATATATTGTTTCTTTTGTCCCAACATATAGAACAGCGTGATCAGTACTGACAATTCGCATTGAATCATAGTTTACATTCCTAACAAATGATATTGTTCGCAGATAACGGCGGCGATTAACAGTACTGCTAACGGTATGATAATTGGCATATACATTAACAGTACTCCCGATTAATCAGTGATACCTACATAATAAACTGTGTTGGAATAACCGTCCACCAGCTTAGATTCATTCCAGTACTGTTGGATGAAATCTAATGTACCACTGTTGCTATTTTCGATCAAGGCTTTTTTGTGCTTTTCGGCACCTTCCTGAGTACTGAATACACAATCTGGCTGAGTGTATACCAGATCAAAATGATGGTATTGAACCAGAAATTTGTCGCCTTGTTTGCTGACACTGAACATTTGTTTTAACTCCATTCCGTATAAGTTAAAATAATTATAGCAGTACTATCACCCGTTGTCAATAGTACTGACTAATTATTTTATGCTTCTTCACACTTGACCCAGGTCACGACATTGGGGTACATACGGCGAAGGTTGCTGAATGCTTGTTCGCGGTTGTAGCCAGAAGACCGGATCAGTTGGTGCGGGCCAAAGGTGAAAGTTACTTCAAAGATATACTCTTTCATGATAAACTCCTTTGATTAATCGGGAATGAATTATTCATCCCCTTTGATAAACATTATACAGTACTTAAATCAGTTGTCAAGTACTTTTAAAAATAATTACTGTTATCAAAATCCAGGATACGATCCACTTTGATTTTACCAGTATCCGGGACAGCGAATTGTTCGATATATTCAGCAGTACTGAATTGGCCGAAATTATCCTCCACCCATACATTAAACGGGGTATGAAGATTTTTCGCTTCCAGGGAAGTGATAACGGCTACAACTTCTGATTTGCCTACAGTCGGGGTTACTTTGATAATATAGATCATGGCAAAACTCCTTTGATTAATCGGGAATGAATAATTCATTCCCTTTGATAAACATTATACAGTACTGGATTATATTGTCAAGTACTAACTATAAACAAAAGCAACAATAACTAATCCAATAATGAAAGTTGACAAAACCCATTTAATGCAACTTTTCTTTTCTTCTTTTGAACGGAAACGAGATGCATCAATCATCAATTGACGGTTATTCATTTAAGATAATTCCTCCTGGTTAATTTAATACATTATATCAGTACTGAATCATTAATACAAGTTTTTTTGAGGATATCTTGTCAATTCATCTGGATAATAAAAATCCTGCGTTTCCTGGCTTATGATACAATTCTTTATAGTACTGAAATCATAAAGCCGCACGCAAACACCACCATAGTTACCGGATATTTCAATACTATGCGTGCAACCCCAGGCAGCGACGAATTCAGCAAATGGTTTAGCGATTTTCGTAACGTGCCTTTCCATATTGATAATAAGCAATTCAACGCGTTCTACATTCAAAGATTCACGGTCTTTAAATTCTTTACAGCACATTGTATAAAACTTTTTAGTACAATATACTCTTATGAATTCCATAAAGTGTTTAGTAGGAATCCATACATTATGTGCGGCACCAGTACTACAAATATCTAAATCTAACTCATAATGACGTCGCCCATAATTATCAGCCCAGCGATAAGAGTTAGTTAGATATAGTCCAAAACCCATATGAAAATTGCCAGGTTTTCCACCCAGATATCCCTGGCGGTGATCAAAATTATTAGAACCGTGATACATTTTGATTAACATAGTAAGTACTCCTTAATCTCAATACAAACATTATACAGTACTGAATACTTTTTGCAAGTACTATTCAGTACTTTTTATTTTAAAATAAGTGTTGACAAGCCACCAGCTTTACCATATAATTACCACATAAAGCAGAACAAGCTACTAACCCACTGGGTGCCAAATTGTATCTATATAATTTAGTACTGAATACAAAAAAGGGAGACTTGTTGTCTCCCCTTTTCTTTAATCTTTATGTGGTACATTGTCGAGAAGAATCTGAAACATACCTTTCAGATAAAAATATGCTTCTCGCGTACTCAATTTCTTTTGTATTACTTTTGGATTAGTATAAACATGAGACGGTTGTAATTCAATATTGAATTTACCATCTTTCAGTACTACCTGATATTTTTCAGGCAATCCGCGACGGTCAATAGCAAGATTCAGCCCGTCAACTTTATCTGCTACCATTTTGCGAGTGATACGATCTGACATTGGTTTATCTCCTTTACAGGGAATCAGTACTGATTCCATTTGCTTTTGTTTGGTATAAGTACAGTATACAGTACTGAAAGAATTATGCAAGTACTTTTTTTACAGTGTTACGACAAAATCAAAATCGATTTCAGGGAGATCTTCAAATTTCATAATTGTAACACCATCACCGATACGTTCAAAATCAAATGACACTGAATTATCACCGGTATAATGTTTCATGAATCGATCCTGTGCAAAAGCATAGCCAGCCACTTCATTGTTAGTACAAATCAATGATGCTTCAATTACATTTGAATTTTTTTTAACAGTTCCAAGATAAAACATATTCTTTATTCCTAATAATGTGGAGAATAATTTTCCTATGTAAAGCATTATACAGTACTGATACAGTACTGTCAACTATTTTTTATCAAGGCATCTCGAATGAGCGTAATTAAGATCATCATATGTAAAGATTGAATGATCCAGTACATTTGGTATAATCTCCCCGCATTCATAACAATGATATACGCGGTCGTCGGGCTTTAAAGCATAAATCGTGGCACCTGGCGGAATAATACATTTATTGCTACGGGCAAGCCATTTGTTATAATCATCACTGGGTTTCGTGCTAGTAATTTCATCTACCATAACATATTTCATTTTAATACCCCACATTAAACGGTAATGCAGCTATACAGTACTGGAATCAATTTTCAAGCGTTTTTCACAGTACTTGAATAAATTATAGTGCTATTCCTTAAAACGTCCCATAATCGTTTACAGGACGTTTTACAGTACATCACTATTGTGATTCAATCTTGGATATCAATAAATCGATATCGTTTAAATGCTCTTCGAATTCACCATTTGTTTCAAACGGCTCCCGCATATTTCTGGGATATTCTTTCAGTACTGAAAGAACTAATTTCTTTTCTTTCTCTGATAGTACAATGATCATTTTTATTCCCCTGTATATTCCAGTGTTTTTTTATTCAAAATCCTCGGGGACTGACTGATAATCGTCCTCAATATCACCCCAAGCAGATTCAATTTTTTGATTAGTATGATCATCATAAAGATCTTCATCTTCATAGTTCACGTCATAACCGACGATATACCACTGAGGATCATTATCATCATTAAAATCTACTTTACTGAATTCATTCAGTACTGTATCAATTGCCAGGCATCCACCGTCGGCAGTAACGAAATAAATGAATTTTTCATAACCGCCGCTATTGAAACCGTAATTGATTGATACAACGCCATTATCAATCTTGAACACTTCGGCCAGGAATTGGTTTTCAAAGTTAGTTTGAACTACTGGTAAAGTTACATCTTTCATCGGTTTTACTCCTGTTATTTGGTATAAGTACATTATACAGTACTGGACCATTAAAGCAAGTACTTTTTAGAAAATCATTACTAAAAGTACAATGACGCCTACAACGATGGCAACCGACGAACCGATAGCCCAGCGGCGGCCAGCAGCAGGGGATAAAGTATTGAGCCAATCTAATAACATTTTTGTTCACTCCAATTAATTTATGTGATTACTATTATATCATAAGAAATGAATTATACAAGAAATATTTTTCTGTACTTCAAATCATTAAAACAATAGATACATCTCCGCACCCTGTGGGCTGCGGCTTATCTGCCAATGAATATATAATACCAGTACTCAATAATTAAATCAAGTACTGGTTTTGTAAAGATTTGTAAAGGGATTAGACTGGAATAGATGCTAGACTATAGTAATAATATGTTGCAAATTGGTGCACCTTATTACCTTTTATCACAGTACTGAAAGAATCGGAACGATTGGCATAAGATGATAATTTGTAGTATTTTGATTTACTAATACGTTGCCATACACCACAGATCCGCTGCAAATAAGTAATTTTATTTGTGGTAGTATCTTTGACTGTTTTTACTTCGGTTAAGTACATTGTAGTCATTAGTTATTACTCCTGAATTAGTGGGGCAAGATGTTTGCCCCCTATTGATTACATTATACAGTACTGAAATCAGTTGTCAAGTACTTATTTGAAAGTGTTAGCGATGATATTTGCACGATCAATCATACTTTTGATATAATCAATATCACCGGGCAATAAAGTAATATGACCGATTTTAACTACCATAGTGCGTTTAATATCATCGGAATTACCGACACTTTGATCGAGTTCAACTTTTACGGGAATTTCGTCCCCATAATCTTTACCCGGAAAAACACTGTCATTGTCATAGGTAACAGATAATAAGGTTTCATTGATAACGATACTAGACATATGGGTTACTCCTGTTAATTCAGGGATACACTATGTATCCCCTTTGATGTAATACATTATACAGTACTGGATTGTGTTGTCAACACTTATAAGTACTTAAATTCATACTCATGCGTGATATATTGTGCGGTATCACCTACCAGTTCCACACGACTAGCCAGGGATAAACGATCCGGCAATGATGGAAGTTTTAACGCTTCTTCTATTGAAATTTCTTTATCAATAGTATAGCGATTGCCAGCGGCTTGATTCCATGAATTCCAGATATGAATAATATCGAACCCAGGCCGGATCAGTACTACATTTTTAAATTCAACCGGATCGCCATCACTATTCCGAAAGGTACTGGTATAAAGATATGCTTTATCAAATGATTCAATATTTTTAATCATAATATATTCCCCAATACAATTACAGTACTAAACACTATAGCAACTGCTAACACGAACGCTACACCAGTTATGATACAGTACTTAATTATTGTTGTCAATACTTTTACAATCATTATTTCTTGTCCGTAGTGAAGTAATGTTTTATTTGCCATTTAGTAATTGCACATGATTCTAATGTACGCTGAGTATAACTCTTTGTAGTACTGAATCGATGCATACCTTTACCATTTCCGATAGTGATATTCATCACCGGTACATATTGTGTATTCATTTGGATAATCTCCTTAATTGGTATGAATATATAATAGCAGTACTGAATCACAAATACAAGTGAATTCTTAAAAGAATTCACGTCTAGCAAGTACTTTTATAATTATTTTTCAGTACTTCAATTCAATAAACTATAGATACATCTCCGCACCCTATGGGCTAAACCACTTGCTCTGTGGTATGAATATATAATAACAAAAGGGGCGACCGAAGTCAACCCCTGGATTTGTAAAGATTTGTCAATTAACGAAAGTAACGAATATAACCATCACGCCCGATTGCATCGCCACCGCCGTTGATGTTAACATTTCCGCGAATGCCTTTAGCTGGTGCTTTAGCAGTCGCTGATTTGTAAATGTTACCATCGGGATCAACAAAGGCAAATACAGATCCGCCTGTTAATTGTCCGTTATCTTTCCACTTTTCGCGGCGAATAAGTTTAATAAACTTTTTGCCTTTACTAATCTCAGTAAGGAAAGAATAAGGCCCGTCGTAATTATCAGATTGACGCTGGGCAACTAATTGAGCAAAAGCTTTTACCGCTTCCGGGATCTCGGTTTCAGAGGTGTTATCAGAAAATAAAACTTTATCAAACATAGTCATTACTCCTGGTTATGCGGGAATGAATCATTCATTCCCTTTGATGTAATACATTATACAGTACTGAATGATTAAAGCAAATACTTTTAACGATAATCATCATAAGCAATTTCAATTGCTTTCATATAATCCTCAAAAGCTTCATTGATAGTGTCATGATAGGTTTTATAGATACCATATGACACAACATATTCGTTACCGTCATGGATCAATGAAACTTCATTATCCAGTCCATTGATTTTGGTAGTAGCAATTACAGTTTCCATTATGTTTCTTCTTTGTGGTTTATGTAGTTATTATGCCAGTACTGGATTATGTTGTCAAGCGATTACAACAGAACTTTTGTAAAAACTTTCCCATTCTTTTAGAATGATATCAGTGCTTACAGGTGCAACAATTTCAGTACTGACAAACATTTCTTTTACCAGATCATTAAACTCATTCAGAGTAAGATAAAAGTAATGGATGTTTTTGCTTTGGGTATATTTGGCGAATGCTGCATTTAATTTACGTTCACCATTTACCGAAGTTACATTAACTTTTTTCTGGAATACGAAAAGCATGTTGCGGATCATTGGACGGTTATTTTGCATAGCGTTTTACTCCTTATTTGATTTGATAATACTTTCTACTTCATTTAGTACAAAATTCTTTCTTTGTACTGTACAAGCAACCGGGTTATATTGTGCCGCTTTGATCGTTTCCTGGTTTGAAAACATCTCATAGCGTCTCGCCTCTTCTGGCGTTAATAAAGCCTGTTCACGCTTCACAGAATCACTCCTACACTGTTTTAAACGGGTATCAGTATGATACCCTTATATTTCATTAAAGCCGCTCAAAATCGATTCTATGCAGTATATGGCGGCCTTTCATATAGACTTTCAACATTGTAACCACCGGAGATCGGTTTCGCTGGTAAATCTATCTTGTATGCTTCTTTCTTGAAAATAACATAACGGCAATTTTCTTTAGTACTAAATGCAATTGAACGCTCTTGCAATTTACCATCTACAACAAAAACCAGATAACCACTTGCCACAACTTTAGCCAGGGATACGGCAATCATTGAACGTCTTACATGAGTGTTTTTATCAATTAAAGTACTAATACCTTTCATAAAGATTATTCTCCTAACAGGTTATTAATATTCTATTAGCCACCAGCTTTAATGATGGCTAATCAATTATTAATTACTTGCTGTAAATTACATAATCACGAATATATGCAATTTCTTCGCTATGAGATTGGGCAGCAGTATAAAACCATTCATTGCTTTGCAAATTTAATAACATACGTTCAAGAATTGATTTAGAATCGATCTTACTTAAATCGTATGTAATAATACTACGAATTCGATTCCATTTTGCAGTTCGGCAACGGTAACATAATTTACTTACCAGCTTCTCGCGTGCTTCTTCTGAAATATCCAATTTATTGTCTACAATATCACGTAAATTGATATATTGCAAATCTTCGATGGTATCTTGCATTTTTCTGTACAATGCATCGCCGGACTTGAAAGCACTTTCCAAATGTGCGATCTCTGACTTGCTGGCGATGTAACCACTCAAAACAATTTCCTTCGCTGTTTTCGGTTCGTTGTTAAGAGACAGGAAAAAGTCGGTTACAACTGCGTTGTCAAGTACTTTATGAAGTTTTAACATTTGGTGTTTCTCCTTAATCTTTTTGGTGTATTCATTATGCCAGTACTACAACACTTTGTCAAGTACTTATTTGCATTTACTTACTGCGTTTCAGTGAGTACATTATTGCAGTACTGGATCATTAATGCAAGTACTTTTTGAAAAAGAAATGATGAGTATTATTAAACGCCGTATAACGCACTGTAACGCGTTTTAAGAGGACTTATTAAAAGGGAATGGGATTACATAGGGGAAGTCATTTAAACGCGTCTTATTGCGTTCTGTGAGCTATTACAAAAGGGATTGATTGCTTTGTAGTGCGATTAAACTAATTCATTGCAGTACTAACTAAATCAAATAATGGGATTGCCTTTGCTGGTGGTTTCGTTTGGTTTCCGTAGGAAATCAAAAAGAAATCGCCGAAGGCCGATTGGATAATGATCTTACGAGTGCAACGAGTAAGATCATTATGTGAGCGTAGCGAACACTATGGGGGGTCTTTGTAATTAACACCCTTTATTATTATATCCGATTTTTGAAGTCCGTTCAAAAAATAAATTAAAATATTTTTTTGAACAAAATAAAAAGCCTCCTAATTACAGGAGGCTAATTATTACAGTACTGAATTATTACGCTTCGGTTTCAGTCCAGGCGTGGGCGGCGATCCATTCAGCACGATCTTTGTATTTGCCAGCGGCAATTGCTTCGCGTGCCGCCGCCAGTGCTTTCATACTGCCTTTGTTGCCTTTGGTGCCGATTTCCAGTTTTTCACCGTCGACGTTAACGAATACGGTTTCAAACGACCAGGTTTTACCAGTTCCCGACTTCGGAGCCAGTTCGGGATATTTCACCGCCATTTTCTGGCTGGCGACTTCGGCGGCCATTTCCAGATCCAGGCCAGCAGTTACCAGGGCGTCTACCAGTTCTTTCGTTTCGGTTTCGATCTGTGCTTTACGCTCTTTTGCAGCCGCTTCTGCCGCTTCATTTGCAGCTTTGAATTTAGAGTAAAAATCGTTAAAGTTGTTACGAACAGTTTTCATATCTTCCATCGATACCGACGCGAAAGAAGCATTCAGAGCAGCGATATCACCAGCGATCAGAGCAACAACAACAGAATTCAGTTTAGCCATTTTATTCACCTTTAAGTTTTGATTAAGATTGTTTGTTTGTTTCAACGAGAGAGATTATCTCATTCTCGTTAGTACTTGTCAACTACTTTTTTAAATCTTTTTTCTGTAATTGCCTTGTTTACTTTTTCAGTTCAAGGCTAGGATTTTCGCGTTTACGTTCTACGCTTAACGCTTCCCTTTTTATACAAGGGTATTTCCTTGAAAGTTTTTCGTGATTCCGGCCTACGTTTATCACTAATCCATGATTACTGGATTGCTTCTTTCTGTGAATCATTATACTACATTTTTCAGTACTGTCAACATTTAGATGTTATGTATTATTCAGTACTGAATCAGTGCAACGTCACCTGGTTTTCGTATGTCTTACAGGTTGACTACTTGTCTTGCCCGTCGCTCTATGTGATACATTATGCCAGTACTGACATAATCCGTCAATACCCAATACGAAAAAAATTAAAATAATTTGCACATACCAGGATCATTAAACATTATCAGTACTTTACTATCTATAAACGCCTACAACGGCCTACAATCAATCTAAAACACTTCTCTGTACTATCAGCCACCAGCAACAGATTAACGCCTTAAAACGCTTCCTGTGCATTTACACTTCTTTACAAATCAACTATTGACTTATGTTCGCAGTACTGGCATAATAACTACATAAGCCGGACACAAGGCACTAACCCATAGGGTGCCGTAGTATATCTATTATTAATTCAGTACTGAAACAAAAAAGGGGATCAATTGATCCCCTTTGTTTTATATATTATTATCTTTTCTTATACTCTTTAATAATTCACGGCATAATTTAAAATCAGTACTTAACGAATCATGAGGCGTTTTATCTTCTGCAACAACGATCCATTCTTGATCATCGGCAACGTCTTTATTATAAATCGTTGCCTTTACTCCCCATAACGTTATTTCAAAGAAAATAACATATAACCGAGTGTGATATATTAATTCATATTCCATTATTTTAATTCCTTTAAAAGTACTGAAAGATCGCCCTGAATATCATAAGCATCGACGCTATAACCTTCATAGCCTTCTTTTACTTTTTGAATCCCGGCGGCGTGGGCTTCTTTCTCGCTGGCAAATACCGCCTCCACGCGTGATAGTGTACCACTGTAAGAATATGAATTACATTCTTCGACTTCCAAAATATAAACTTTCATATTACATTACCAGGATTGAAAATTTATAATCACTATTGGCTAATTTATATTCATGGCGAGATCCGACTTCACCCACTTTGTATACGTTGCCTTTAATACCAATAAGGCTTTTCAGATCTTCCAGGTTTTTAATACCCGTAACATCTTTATTAAAATATTCGTCATCATTGAATAAAACAGTTTTAGCATTTTTCAGTACTGTGCGAATATTCGCACTATTCAATGACCGAAATGCTTTTACTTCGCCGTTGTATTCACCACGGCTATTCAGCAAATCGGTTACTTCTTTTGCCGTCATTACTTCGGAATAATAAACAACGTCAATTTTTTTGTCATTCTTATAAACGTTAAAAGCTCGCATAGTCGCTACTCCTTTATATCAGGGATACACTATGTATCCCCTTTGGTGTAATACATTATACAGTACTGGATCGAATTGTCAAGTACTTAAAGTAAAGAATCCGCACCATACATTTGAATAAATTTGTTAATAACGATATGATCATTTAATATCTCATGATCTTTATAACTACCACTGAAAGAGAAAGTCAATTCAACACGCTTATTAACATGAATGCGAGAAGTAAAGAAAACATGCTTAGACGTTGTTACCCGTAACAGAGGACTCACACCACTTTCCCAATAGTGTTTATCTTCGGGTAATTCGCGTTCTTCAATCTCTACAGTGTAATAATCACGTAACAACCGACCGCATAACGTCTTATAAGTGTTGGTAGTTACATTCAGTTCTTTAGTACTCATTTCAGTTACTCCTTATCTTGGAATCAGTACTGATTCCCTTTGTTGTTTGGTATAGATGAATTATGCCAGTACTGAAAACTTTATGCAAGTACTTTTTTACAGGAATTAATAAAATCATTATTGATTTTACGCATTAATTCAATGTTGACATTTGAACGTTTATTAACAGCACAAGTCGCATGAGTAGTAAAAAGTTTTGTGTAGTCGCTGGCTTTTCCGCCGTACTTTTTAGCTCGTTCCTCTGCACTAGGGGAAAGAATAATTTCTTTATTACAAATAGTACATTTAGCCATTGATATAATCTCCTGTAAGCCACTGTAAGGCGTTTAAATCATTCAGTACTAACATTGTACTAATATTCCTTAAAACGTCCCATAATCGTTTACAGGACGTTTTACAGTATATCAGTAAAAAGATATATTATTTCGTTGTATAACCATTTTGCAGATTATACAAGTACCAGGCAAAACAGAAACGAATATATAATTTAGTCATTACGCTAACCCCATAACAAAACCGCCTTGATTAACTTTGAAACGATAATTATTTGCATTAATCAAATCAATCAATGCTTCATCACTATTTTGATAATCGTTTTCGTCGCTTAACTCCTGGTAATGCTGGCGAGAAAGATCGCGGATAGTTTCAGTCAAAAGTGTTTCCAGCTCTTCCGCTTTCTCTTCCTGTTTAGCAGTGAATTCAGTATAATAATTTAAATCCACTACACCATAAATCGTATATTCATGAGAATAACGATTATCATTGCGATCAACCTTTAATGTGATATTACCTTCACTGAAATGTTTATGCAATATCCGAAATTTTGACCAAGCTTTAATTTTACGTAAAAATTTCTCAATATCAATTGAATCAGTACTGATACTCGCCCCGTCACCTTGTGAGCAAAAGCCACTGTAATAAATTACAGTATCAGTAAAACCATATTCATTATTCATTAATTCTTGTTTATCTTCATTAATGGATTGTGACCAGTACGGATTATAATCTTCATTCTCATATTCCCGCATAACATCAATTGCTTTTTTCTTCTGTACTGAATCCAATTCATCAAAAGATTTAGAATAGATAGTATCGATAACGTTCATAGTAATTACTCCTTAACAGGGAATCAGTACTGATTCCCTTTGCTGGTTAGTTGTGGGCGACTTGTGCCGCCCTATGTGATACATTCTACAGTACTGGTTTATGTTGTCAAGTACTCTTTAAAACTTTTTAAACCCTTTCCGCCGAGAACTTGTAAAAAATATCATCGTTCAAAGATTCAGTAATGAAGTTAGAAAAATCCATTTCCGCTACTGCATAACTTTCCCACTCATTGACAACCAGCGAATTACCATTGTACTGTTTATTCACTTCCCACAAAATTCCAGTACTACTCCGCGATGTATAACGCTTAATAATACTACCATAAAATTTATTGTCCAGCGTTTCACCGTTTTCTAAATGCACCGGCTTACTGAAAGAAAACTCTTTAACAATGTGATCATTTTCATTAAACATTTTAGTTACTCCGTTCTGTTTGGTATGTACTCATTATGCCAGTACTGCATTATTACGTCAAGTACTTTTTCGGTACTTTTTATAATTATTTTCTTTTGTAAAGATTTGTAAAGACTATTGCATTCAGTACTGATTATGGTATACTTATTAACAAGTAGAGAGTAATCGAAAAGCCCAAAAGGGTGCGGAAATATATTCAGTACAGTAAATTAGAATCATTATCATTCTCATTCAATCTAATAGATACTTCTCCGCACCCGGTGGGTCAAAGACTTGTTCTGTCTATGAATACATAATACCAGTACTGAGATACTATGTCAACCATTCTTTTGTAAAGATTTGTAAAGGGGAATTAATTAACTCCCCTTATAATTTCAGTACTGAACTATTAGAAATGATTTAATTCTTTTATCCATCGCTCAATTGCGTTTCTTGTTCTGGTACTCTTTACAGTACTGCGATCATTCAGCCACCCGCGAGCCTCAGCGATTGCCATTTTATGAGTAGCAGCAAGGAAATAATAGGGAACGTTGCGATCATTCAGCTTTCTGCCGTATGCTTTCAGGGTACGCAGTACAGCCGCCTTTATATCCCCAGCGTTAACTTCTATAGCCATATTCTAAAAACCTCTTACAATGCGTTACAGGACGTTTTAGGGGTATTCCTACCCCAGTACTGGATTAATCTTCGCAGCGTGTTACAGTGACTTTCTGAAAGCCTTTGTAAAACTCTTGCGTTTCACCCGGTATCATCTTTGCCAGATCATCACAGATGATTTCATGCTTTATAGAAGCCTGGCCGATGGTCAAACGTTCACCGTTTACAATAAAATAAGAGTATGCATATTTCATGGTAGTTCTCCTGTTTTGGTATGAATATATAATAGCAGTACTGAAAGATTAAAGCAAGTACTTTTATTGTAAAGATAAATCTCCCCGGGTACTTTGTAAAGATTTGTAAAGAGACTTGATATAGTATTCCAGTACTGTATAATTACTACATAGACAAAAAGAGACCCCCGAGGGTGGGAAAATCCGTCCAGTACTGTAAATGATTATCATTCTCATTTAACGCATACTCCCCAGCACCCTAGCGGGCAAAAGCACTTTCTCAGTACTGTAAACATTATAATATAATAATATCAGGATTGCAAGTATTTTATTTTAATCTTTTTGAAAAAATAGTATTGACTTAATATTTCAGTACTGTATAATGTTTATATAGACGGGAGGAACCGGAGACGCCAGAGCGTGGGGAAAAGTATTCAGTACTGTAAATGAGAATCATTATCATTTGTATTCGCATTTAGAATCTTTTTGTAAAGATTTGTAAAGGGGTATTGTTTATCTGGGTTAGTACTGATATGATTAATCCAGATTTTGAAAATATAAAACCGATTCGGCAGGGGAAAAATTAACCCTACGCTGAAGGGGGACTAATGGAAAAAATCGGAAAAATCAATTTTGAATAAGAATCATTATCATCTGCGAATGAGAACCATTCGTAAATGCAATCTATTATCATTTGCAATAGTAAATGAGAATCGTTCTCATCCAATTCAAATGAGAATCATTATCATTCTCACTCAGTACTAACTGAAGCCTAGCATTATTGTATCCAAAATTTGGAGAGGAATTAGTACTATTCCCGTAGTTCACATGTTCAAGCTACACGCACCTTTTCTCTATGGAAAGAAACACTTTAAATTAAAAGCAGTACTACCAATCAGTAGTACTGTAGATTCACTATTATAGGAGGTTTGCCACAACCCAACTTACGGAGTTATTCGCAGTAACTCTATATGGAGGATAATGCCCTTCTGTCATCACTCCCAATGGAAGCCAAAGGTTTCCCTTTGCGACAGTAGTACTACTCAATGATAAAAACTATATCAGTACTAACTCATTAACTATAACTACAGGGAATCAAATACTTCCCTTTGAACCTTTTTCATTCATCTACGTATTGTCCTATTCAAATGTTAGCCCACTCACGCAGGGACAGATAAACTCGGCTTCTTCGCATTTTCTGTGAGAGAACATTCTCTCGTCTTGAGGATTACATTATATAATGGCATCATATCCGTGTCAACAATTTTCTTGTTATAATTTCATTTTTTTCCTGAACTATAAACGACATTTCAAAATTTTTAAAATCCAGATTTTTTCTCGTTGGTAATCCAGATTTTTCTTGATTTAGTACTGGGATTTTTGCTAATATATAATTTGGGGATTTAGTTAATGGGGTAATTAGATTTGAAATAGTTAGGTTTGTAATAATTGATGAGTTGAATTATTAAGTACTGAATAGTTACAAATGTAGCCCACGTGGTGCGACTTTATAAACGGACTTAGTGGCATATCAGTACTGAATAGTACTGAATAGTACTGAATAGTACTGAATAGTACTGAATAGTACTGAATAGTACTGAATAGTACTGAATAGTACTG
>OIET01000812.1_pt1 | contig 20644 bp, 32 predicted proteins | sample 1581871 | NCBI WGS metagenome assembly OIET01 (sample SAMN03279760, study PRJEB24777) | human gut metagenome | isolation source: fecal sample PR121 from 1 month old male Malay infant, vaginally delivered... | place: Singapore | collected 2005-09-16
ATTTCCATTTTTTCCTCTCATTTTTAATTTAGCTCATTTTCTACTTTTTCAATATATTCCTTTGTTGTTTTATCGGGCCATTTGGGTTCATCGATTTTGCCTGTAATACTACAAGCTGTTACAGATAAAAGAACCATAATCGAAATAAACAATATAAATATTTTTTTCATATTTTCAATCCTTTCTGAATTATTAAGGATTACCAAGCACTTCTTAAGAAGTGCTTGGTATCTTACTGTATTTAATAATTGTCTGGAGAAAAATAACCACTTACACTAACAGCTGGATCCCACTCAAATTCTCTCCACAAATTCCCGTGATAATAATAATATGCTGTTCCAGTACTTGCAATGGAAGCTGATGTTCCTTCCAAAACCTTTCCTTGTCCACGGGATGCATGATCCGAATTATGCATAACAGTATTTAAAATGATATTATTAGAGGCACTTGACCAATTAAATTGAACCCAGTATGGTGTATAAGTCGAATGCTTCAATGCCTCTCCTGTACATCTACCGCTTGTACCTGACACTGGAAAACTAAAAAATACATTCTCTGATCTTGGCTGGATAATTTGTTCATCGGCTTCACTTGCTGCAAATGCACTTCCCGCAAAGCTTAGCATTAACAACATAACTACAATACCTAAACTAGCTTTACTTAATACTTTTTTCATTTCTTTCTCCTTCTTTATTTGAATCCTGTGTAAAAGCATCTCCAATTATCCTTCATATCACTTTCCAACGGACCCACCCCCTTTTAATATCCCGTTTCTTTATTCAAGAAAATCCATGTTTGAAATATCACCAAAGCATACAAAATTCTTTAATGGTATTGCCGTTATTATATCTTCTTAAACTTTTTCATCCCTTCCGGTTCTTTAGGCTGATAAAAACCAAAACAAGCCGCCGCGTTAGATGTAAAAACGCCCATTTCCAAAGCTAAGATTAAAAACAAAGGGCCAAACCGAACCAACACTTTTTTCATTTTCTCTTTCATTTTCTTTTCCTCTTTCCAGCTTTTAAGAATTAAAAAAGCTATCTTTAAATGAATCCTTTTGAATAATTTAAAGATAGCATGATTTCGTTTTCTTTTAAAGGGGGTTTGCAGAATTGACAGGTTATCTGTCATAATTAACTGGGTCTTTAAGGTTTAAATTGATCCGAAGGACAAACCAGCCTCCCTCTGTCTTATAATCCAGTATGCCGTCGTATTTGTCTTTTAACTGCTGTATTGTTTTGAGACCGAAGCCGTGACTGGCTTTGTCTTTTTTTGTTGTCACCAGCCCTTCTGAATTTTTAACGGGTTCCTCATAAATGGTGTTTTTAATTTCGATAAAAAGCATCTCTCCCGTTTTGCTCAAATTTAACACCATTCTTCCCTGCCCGCAGGGCATTTTCTCACAGGCCTCCAATGCGTTATCCAGAGCATTTCCTAAAATAATGCACAGATCCATCTCATCGACGGACACCTCCCCTGGCAGGGAAATCTTTGTGTCAAACTGTATATTTTTTTCAAACGCTTTCGTTTTTTTATCACTAATGACAGCATCAATCGCTGGGTAGCCGGTGCTGTAGGTAAGCTGTTTTATTGTCTGTATCTGCCGGTCAATGTATTCTTTTGCGGAGCCAATCTCCCCGGCGTCCAGATATCCCGAAAGAGCTGTAAAGGCATTTTTTAAATCATGGCGTATTTTTTTAATTTCCTCATTTGAAGATTCCAGATTCTGATAATAAACGCGCTGGTTCTCGATTTGCTTTTTTAAAAAAAGCGCCTTCAAATTTTGGTTTGCGAGTTCCTCCTCTTTTTCAAAAAAAGTAAAGGAATAAACATTTCCCACAAAAAGACCGGCAATACCCATTAAGCACATCAGTATACTGAATGGATTTTCCATATCACCAAAGCTGAGCAGCTGATACAATATGACAATACTTGCCAGGGGCAGCACCATAAGGTAAATGGCTTTTTTAAAAAACGATTTGCTGAAATCCATTTTATTTCGGACATACACAAAACTCACAAAACTCACAAAACATAAAAGCAAAAATTTGGTTAAAAGATTACCTATTAACATTAAATCAGCCGTGAACCGAATGTTTTCGATATTTTCACCGCTTAATAACATCAGTATATAGATGGCCAGCACATCACACAGGGCCATCACCACGCAAAACACCAGCGTTGCCACAAGATTAACCTTCCAGGGCACGCGGTAAGCCCTGAACATCACCAGGCAGGCCGCGGCGGTGAAGGAGATGAGCAGGAGTGGATTTGTCACAAAGACCAGGGAAATCAGAATCCACCTGCTCAGCAGGGTCACCTCCAGCACAATCCAGCGCCTTTTACTCTTCTTATCCTTTGAAAAAGCCCGCACCCAGTAATAGATCAAAACCGCCTCAAACACGGCCGCAAAGATTTGTACCCATAGCTCCCTCATATCAAATGCCTACTTTGCTTTGATAGTCTAAATGGGCTTTTTTTGCCTCATCTTTATATTTTCTGCTGACTGGCAGCGGTTCTTTCTGATCCTTTAAAAACACTCTGTCGCTGAGAAATTTTTCGATGTACTGTATATTGAGTAAATAACTCTGGTGTATACGGATAAATCCATGAGCGGTAAGCCGCTTTTCTTCCTCGCCAAGTTTACTGACGATTTTAAAATTTTTGTCCTCTGTATGAATAATCACACTCCATCTTTGGGATTCTAAATAAATGATTCTGGTGATTGGAACACTCATTCTGACACCGTTATACTCGAAATTGTATTTTTGTTTTTTCAGAACATACTGTTTCAGCGCCCTGTCCATCTCCTCCTGAAAAAAGTGATCATCCAATGGCTTTTTTAGATATTGAAAAATATCTAACCGCAGCGCATAAGAAATATAGGCATCATAAGAGGTCACATAAATTAGTAACGTATCCTCAACTATTGCTTTCAAATGCTTTCCAAGGGTAATTCCGTCCATATCCGGCATCTCAATATCCAGAAAAACCAGATCAAAGGGACTTTTCTCTGCCTCCTCCAGAAGCGCCTGTCCTTTTTCAAAAGCACAAATTTCCGGCTTAAAGGGCTTCTCTTTAAAATAAGCTTCCAGCCTCTTTTCAATATCCTGTCGGAAATAGGCTTCATCATCACACACACCAATGCGGAACATTTTCAAGACCCCCTCTCTCCATCCATTGATTTACGCTTTATTTTATTATAACATTTTCAACTTATAAAAGATATCTATATATTTTTTAGACATATAAAAAAGACAGAAAGCCCGTACTTTCTGTCTTTTCCATAATTTGCCCGTTATTTATAAAAGCGTTTATGTCACTTTCTCAAAATAAGCCCGCACTCTGTTATCCTCTGGTACGAGCTCCGCGCGGTCTATACGGTATTCGATTCCCTGGTCCTTAACCGATTCATTGAGTGCTGACAAATCGTTTTTTACCTGTTCATTATACACATCCCAGGATTCATAGTATTTTAGAACATAGGTCTCCTTATTAATTCGCCTGTAGGTGGCATCGACTTTTGAATCGGAGCTGGGCGCGCCTGCTGTATAGCTGATATCACTCAGAACAAATTCCGCTTTATCCGGGTCCACAAGCGCGTTCATTGTCTCCAGATCCTTTTGGTATTCCGACCGGAATGCCTTGATGTTGTCGTACTGTTTAAAAATCGCGTTCTGATTGTTCTCTACTTGTTCTTCCATGGTTTTTTCCGCTTTGTTTTCTTTCTGTACGTCTTCTTTATCTGGCGTGCATCCTGACAATGGCAAAGAGAAAACCAGCAATGCCAGCATCATTACAAACAATTTCTTTTTCATTTTTTCTCCTTTCTCGTGGTTTTTATCCCTTAAAAAAATCACATTCAAAGCAAATGGTACCTTTTTAGCACTAGATATCTATCTTTAATCTTGTTAAAAACAAATATAGCATGTTTATGCCTGCCATAAAAGATCTTTCGCAAAACTAACCGGCTATCTCGCAAATTTAACTGGTATAATCACAAAATATGATTATCTTGTCGTTTTGTCTTTTTGCCAAATTCAGAAGAACGCTGTGAGGATAGACAAAGTGCGCTGTTCAATATTTTTGGACCAAAAGATAAAGGTAACTGCCCATTAATACTATGTCAAAGGTTAAAAAATCTTTAATATTAACAAAGATGCTTATCCCAATATAACCTGCTGCAAAAAAACCGAGCAGGATAATTAAATTGCTGATTAAAATAATTTTCAACGCCTTGTTTGAACTTACCTTTTTACAGTCCTTATACAAACCTGCGATCAATATGCCTGAAATGATGTAAATAAGCAGTAAAAATATGAACGCGGCATAGTAGAGACCTGTACTCATCATCGCATCAATATTGACTGCCCGCCATTTAGCTATAAAATTACTTATTGTTAATAACCCCAAAATAATATATGGTGTCACCGCAATTTTAATCAAAAACTTGTTTTCGCTCATTTCTGTCACCTCATTATCAATATCGAAGTTTTCTTCACTCGAAACAGGAAACTCCAACTAATTCTTACACAATCAATTTTTATCTCCCGCAACTGGAGCCCTAACAACCCCATTTATGATAAAGTACCCCGACAGCAGTAACAACACCTGCAAAAATGCCCGATTCGCTCCTTTGGACAGAAAGAAAAGTACCATCCTGACAAAAAACGCTGAGGATTGAAAACTATAAAAATATATGGGAGATAAAGAATCATATATAACGCAAACAGAATTAGACCGATAATAATGCTGTCCTTTTTTATTTTGCTTCTTCTTTTTAAGTTAAAGTCCTTACTGATCCATACCATTGAGAGCACCAGTGCCAGGATAACCGCCGGGGAAAAAACATAATGATAAAGCACCATATTGTTTTCTAATTCAGGATTGATCAGAGCATAGGCCCTATCGGGTATGCTTTCGAGCACCAGTGTGTTCAGAAGCGCATATACCGACAGAACCAGGAGCACCAAAATGATTTTAATGACAAGACGAACTCCCCGCATACTTTTGGATTCTTCCCGCAGCAGCCTGTTTAGATACGCTTTTAGTTTCATGGACTTTCCTCCTCTTATTCTGCAAACGCTCTTTTTTGTAAAGATAAAGGTCATTTTATCGGTTTTTCTTTTCCTCAATTTTCTTGCACAGAAAATACCCGGCCATCACAATGACCAAAAACAGAATAACTGGAATAAGGAATTGGAAAAAGACCACAAAGGGTGGGTGGCCCTTCAGGCCCAGCTCCGCAGAGCCGAAAAGTGTTTCATTAATTCTGTAAAGAGGCTTGCTCAGCCAGTGGAAAAGCTGATAGTTAAGCACGATATCCACCATAATGATGACGCTGTAAACCACCCAGCTCACGCCGTTTTTGATGGTATCTCTCATTCTGCGCACCTCCTGTCCTCAATTCTTCTAATTTTTCAGACAATCTTCTCATAATAGGCCCGGATATTTTCCTGCTCTGGTACAAGTTCCGCAATGGTCGGCTTGTAGGTGATCCCCTGTGCCTTGCCGGATTCGTTCAGGGCTGCCAGGTCGCTTTCTTTTAATTCGCCGTATTCTTCAAATGAATCGTAATACTTCAGCACATACTTATCCTTGTCAATCTTTTTATAGGCTGCCGTTACCTTTGAAGACTCCTGAATCTGTGGGTACTCATACTCAAGATTTTTCAAAACAATATCATATTTATGAGGATCTACCAGCCCGTTCATGGTTCTCAGATCATTTTGATACACGGCTCTAAAGACCTTGATATTATCGTATTCTTTAAATATGTCGCTTCGGCCATTTTGAACCTGCTCCTCAATACTCCTTTCGGACAGAGGGATTTCCTCACTCGACTTTTCCTTTGCTAAGCAGCCAAAAAACATTAAGCAGCAGACTGCCAGCAGCGCGAGCACTGTCAATAATTTCTTCTTCACTTTTGACCTCCCATCTCTTAATTTCCAGCTTTTTTATGATCTCAATGACCTTTACGCATACTGAAACGGAAATAATTAATATCACTTTTCCTTTCATTTCACTGTCCTTTTTTAAAACTCATCATTAACAAAACTAGGTAATAGCCCATCAATAAAAGGGACAAGGTCGTAAATGACGGCACCTTGATAAAGAACAGCATATTCACGCCCAGTCCGCCGAAGCCAGAATAATAGATGGACCAAAATGCAATTGGTACCATAAAATTGACAGCCATAATGCTTCTTGCCCATTTTGTACCATACACACTTTTGGGAATAATGTGCAGGAGGGCCAGGAGAACCCCGATGACAGGGTACATCAAAATGGTGAAAACAAACAAAAAGGGTTCGAAAGCCAGCGTGGTCGGGCTTGGCCTGTAATACTCATACCAGTGCACAGTGACCATCGCCAGAATAAGGTACGGAACTACCGCCAGATAGACTAAACATATCTTATTTTTCATTGTTTTCCTCTCAGGATGAAACTTTTCGTTTACTTCTTTACCACTTATAAAAGCATGTCATCTGATCCACAAAGAACCGGTTAATGATCACCTGATTTTCCTCTACCTGGAAATGAAAGAATTTTTGAAGCTCGCAGATATAGCGCGTGCTGTTCATATCTGGTTTAAAGTTGATAACCGATGCTTTTTCGTCAGGTACATTCTCTTTTATACGGTTCCGGTATTCTTCAAACAGCTCACTGGCGTAATTTCTTGCAGGGTATGATAATTTTTGATATTGCATTTTATGTCCTCCTTTTTTAACAATAGAAATGACATTGGCCGCTTTTCATCCCTCAGGGGAGGCACACAGCCTGTACTGCCCTCATGGCTCCTCTCCCTTCTTTTTATCCGTCTCCCACCGGTAAGCCAGATAGATGAGCACAGTCACATTGACAGCGATGGTCCAGGCTGGTACCATTTCTATTCCTCCCATGTATCCCAGATACGCCACCGCGCTATTGCCTGTGACGCTGGACAGTGTCATAAAAACAAGGTTTGAGGCCGTACCAACCATAAAATGTAAATAATAGGCGATCAGCGGCGACAGCGCGCAGATGATCATCCCGTTTCGCACATACTTTTTCATGGATTCTCACCCTTTCTCAAACTTATAACGAGCAAATACACATAGTAACCAAAGAGCAGAAAAGAAATCTGATAAAAATAGCGGGCAATTAAAATTAGAATACTGGTAAATTTGAATGAACACGTTTAAAATCAACAATAGCGCAACCGATATTTAATTTATCTCCATTATATCACCTTTATCTCTGAAAAGATATACATAAAAAATGCAATTTTTTGTACAAAAAAAACACCGCCGGTTCTGTCGAAACCGGACGGCGGATTGGGCTTTGTCTGTTATTCATAAATTTGCAGCAGCATGGGGACAAACAAAATCCCCACGTCCCCGGGCTCATGGGCGATCCAGTCCAGCAGAATACTTGACAGCAGCTCCTTCTGGGGTTTGGTCATGGAGGGATCGTGGATAATGCTTTCCAGGCTGTTTAACGCCATTTTACATTCGACCTGCTTTTCCTCTGGCAGCTCCAAAAGCATATTGTCAAAGCCGTCCCAGGCTGTACCGTAGTCGGTCTCACGGGCGAGCTCTGGATCGGCGCCCTGGGTCTCGAAGGCGGCGGGATACAGGATGTTTTCTTCCCGGGCGTTGCCCTCAGGCATGCGCCCCAGGCCGGTATAACGCCTGGTTCTCCGCTTCAGAAGCTGAAGGACCATCTCATAGGAGGCTTCTCTGGCTTCGCCGGTTTCGATGACTGAGAGGCCTGTGTATTTTTTTAATAATTCTGAATACGTGTTTTCCGAGTAATCTTCCAGATATCTGGCAAAAATGCATTGCAGTATGTCCTGATAGACTGCTTTTTCCTGTGGCTGCATATCGATTCCTCCTTGTTTAGAACTATTTCTATTATACAATGGTTTTACCCATTTCTCAAGCCGCTCAACGCTCTTGGCTAAAGATTGTACAAAACCAGTGAAAAGTAGGTCACGATGTTCTGTCCGCAGTCGTAATCCAGGCCCTGTTGGGCTGCCATCTGCATAATCATAATGCCGTGGCTCTCAATGGTCTTAAAGGCTCTTTCGGGGTGGCGGCAGGGCGCGTCTGGGTAAGCGCAGTGCTCACAGGGAATGCAGCCTGTTGACAGAATAAGCGGATTTTCGGTCTCCTGCCTGAAGATCTGGGCGACATCGTAGGTAATGGCCTCATGGTCGCCTCTGGCTTCAACGCAGGCCTTGAGATCGAAGGAATCTGCCACCTCGGTCACGGTCGAGAAGAGAAAGGCGTGCGCATAGGCCTGGCATTCGGCAATGCAGTCCTCAATGCTGCCGATGACCGGCGGGCAGACCCAGCGCCTGCCGTACATGCCGCAGTCGTTCATGGCGCAGATGGTGCGCACATCCTGTGTGAAAATAATATCCTTTACCGGGAAAAAGGCATAGTCGTAAAGGGGCATTTCCAGGAGGCGCGCCTCGATTTTTTCTTGTCTTTTCACTTTCCGCCTCCTCTATACATGCAGTTTTTTCTTCAGGTATGCCTTGGTGCGGTCGGGCACGCCGTGGTAAATCCCCATGAGCAGGGCGATAATGCAGATGCCGGAGATCGCCACGATCAGGGACCAGGTAAAGCGCAGATGCCCCAGAAGGTTATAGGAAATCACACCGTCAATCCCCAGGCACAGCGTAGCGCTGAAAGCAATCAAAAACACTGGCGCGTAGATGAATTGATTTCGGTGACGGTTCTTTTTGTAGATGATACCAAAAACGAGAATATCAATAAAAAGAATTGTCACAATCGGCATGGCGTAATTTACAAACCAGTCTCCCGAACCACCCACAATCACATAAATAATAGAGCCAAGAAGCAGCGTTGTAAAATAACAGCCCAAAAGGTTCACCAGCGCCGGCAGATAATTAAAGCAAAACATCAGATACAGCGCCAGAGAAACGGATGATATCATAATAATCTGAGCAATGGTCGGGTTAAAAGGGATAAACCAGTATAACACCATATTAATTAAAAATACTGCCGCCACAATAATTTCCAGGGCGTAAAAAATCCGGTTCTTCTTCTCCTGATGTTCCTGCGGATAGGTATTGACTGCCAGGGGATAGCGCTTTTCGCCCTTTGGCTCCTCGCCGATATCGGGTATTGGAAAATCGCACAGCGGGCAGTTTTTGACGTTATTATCGACCTCAACACCGCATTTTGGACAATAGGCCATTAGGCATCCTCCTTTTCGACTTCGTAATAATTGATCTGGTTCCCTTCGATTCGTACCGGGATTCCCAGCCTTCGCAGCTTTCTGAAAAAAATCCGCTCGATGTCCTTTTCCCCTGTGGTCTTTCCAAAGGAGATATACAGCTTATCACCATAGCTGGCCATCACGATTTTCAGCTTGTTTCCAGCGCTGGGCGGCGGGAATATCTCGAACCCGGTAATCCTGTCCCGGACCTCCTCGGGCATCCAGATGCTCCCCAGGTTGCTGACGGAGCTGGTGTAGCTTCTTTCGCCGTAGCGCTTGTATACAATGGGCATAATCACACGCTTTACCCACAGCGGGATCATGCGCAGCACCATGAGCTCTTCGTTCCGCACGTTTCTGGAAACATAGCGGTTGATATTTTTCTGGTTGATGTACAGGCCCATATAGCCCTTGATCTGGTCGATAATCTCTTCCAGGCTGTAAACCCCCAGCTGCATATCAATGGCCGGGTTCAGGCTGATAAAGAAGTTCCGCAGGGTTTTGGACGGAAAAAAGGCTCTCAGGTCCACTGGCACATTGATGGCGATATTGGCCTTGGTATGGCCGGACCGGGCGCGTTTCTTTTTCTCGAGGCCCAGGATATACTCCTGAATACTCTCAAAGTAAAGGGCTGTGATAAACTGCGTCAGTGTGCATTTGTGGGCTCTTGACTGTACCAGCATTTCTTTCACTGGTACAATGCCGGTCAGCAGCAGGTACTGCCCCTTATCCAGCAGGCCAAAGGGAAAATGGTAGGCCTTCTCCCCCTTTTCCGGCGGCGGAACCCTTTTTTCATAATATTTTTTAAAGGCGTCCTCGTATTCCTCGGGGTCGACCGGGCTGTTAATATCGATGATATCGCCCAGCTCCTTGCAGACAATGCCGTCCTTTACTTTAAAATATTCTAATACAAGCGGCTTTAAAAAAGCTAAACCACCGTAGCCGTCACAGATGGAATGGCTCATTTCCAAATGGATATAACGGCCATAGTACAGAATCCGGAAAGGAAACACGCCCTTTCGCTGCCGGATGGTTTTACAGGGATAGTGTGATTCTTTTTCGACCAGGGGGCGATTTTCGGAATGGTCATAGTAATACCAGAAAAAGCCCCGGCGCAGCGTGACATTAAAGTACGGAAAGCGCACCATCACGTTGTCCAGAGCTTTTTGCAGGGCCTCGGGGTCTACCTCTTCTGTGAGACCCAGTGTCATCCGAAACACGGTTGATACTCTGGAAGACGCAATGGAAGAATAAAGGGTTCCCGCATTGTCCAGCTTGTACCATCCCTTTCTGGGTTGTCTGTCTGCCATTGTCAGCTGCCGACGATCAGGCCGTAGGCACTGCGGCTGGGCTTTGGAACACCCGCCTCGGATATGCTGAGCCCTGTCCCTTCGGTTTCCTTTGAGAATATTTTAAAGATCTGGATTCCCTGCTGCAGATCCCAGCCCTTTTCGCCTGGAAACAGCTCGGTGCTCTCTTCCATTTTAAACTCGTCTCTGATGGCGTTAAGCATAGCCTCCCGGGCCACGGCGCAGCTGAAATTACAGAGCTCCATGGTAATGTACTGTTCCAGTACCTTTTTGCGGTCAACACAGAAGGCTTCGATCTCTGGCCCGCAGGACACAATGTTGGGAAAAACAAAGCTTTCGCGCTTCAGTATTTCCAAAATCTCCCTGCTTTTAAAGGCCAGGCCGTCAATGGTGAACACGTCGCTGTCCACCATCTGTATCTCAGCCCGTTTGTACATGGCCACAGGTCTTATATAGGGGCTGGCGGTTTCGATGATCTCGAATATCCGCTTTGAACGCTTCGACTCCTTTTCCATGCGGATATGCGTGAAAAAGGCGTCGACGTCGAGTTCAAAGGGAATATCCTTTAATACTCTTGCTTTGTTCATTTTAGTATGCGCGGGCGAAGTATGCCATTTTTTTCGCTGGCTTGCCACAGCAGACGCATTTGCCCTCGCCGATCACTTCCTGCTCATCGTCGAATGGAATACAGCGGACACTGGCCCCGGTTTCGTCTTTGATCTTGTCCTCGCAGGCGCGGTCTTCACACCACATGGCTTTGATGAAGCCTGGGTTTTCCTTGAGATTTTTCTTGAATTCGTCCATATCCACTGCGGTCGAGGTTTTTTCCTCGCGCATCTTGAGGGCACGGTCGAACAGGTTCTGCTGAATTTCGGCAAGCAGGTTGCGTACTGCTTCTGTGATATCATCCAGAGCTACCTGTACTTTTTCACCGGTATCACGGCGGGCCAGAACGCACTGTCCGTTTTCAATATCGCGCGGTCCGATTTCCAGACGGATCGGCACACCTTTCATTTCCCATTGGTTAAATTTCCAGCCTGGGGAGTTGCTGTCGTTATCGTCCAGCTCAACGCGGAATTCTGCGCCTAAAATGTCCTTGAGCTCGTAGGCCTTGTCCAGAACGCCTTCCTTGTGCTGGGCAACAGGGATAATGACCAGCTGGGTCGGCGCGATGCGCGGCGGCAGAACCAGTCCGTTGTCGTCGCCGTGTACCATAATGATACCGCCGATCAGACGGGTGGATACGCCCCAGGAGGTGTGGTATGGGTAAGCCTGTTCATTATTACGGTCCAGGTAGGTAATATCAAAGGCTTTGGTAAAATGCTGTCCGAGGTTATGGGAGGTACCGGACTGCAGAGCCTGTCCGTCATGCATCAGCGCTTCCATGGTATAGGTTGCGGCGGCACCTGCGAATTTTTCCTTTTCGCTTTTCTGTCCAACGACAACCGGAATCGCCATAATATCTTCTGCCACTTCACGGTAGATGTTTAACATCTGCATGGTTTCTTCCTGTGCTTCCTCTGGGGTTTCATGCAGAGTATGGCCTTCCTGCCATAGGAATTCAGAGGTTCTCAGGAAAGGTCTTGTGGTTTTTTCCCAGCGCACTACGGAGCACCACTGGTTGTATAAAAATGGCAGCTGTCTGTAGGAATGCAGCCATTTTGCGTACATGCTGCAGATAATGGTTTCGGAGGTCGGGCGCACACAGAGGGGCTCTGCCAGCTCCTTGTCGCCGCCCTTGGTGACCCAGGCAACCTCGGGCGCAAAGCCCTCAACGTGCTCTGCTTCTTTTTTCAGCAGGCTTTCCGGAATCAGCAGCGGGAAGTACATGTTTTGATGCCCGGTGGCTTTAAAGCGCTCGTCATAGGCTTTCTGAATGTTTTCCCAGATGGCGTAGCCATAAGGGCGGATAACCATAAAGCCCTTGACTGGGGAGTAATCGACCAGTTCTGTTTTAGAGATAACGTCTGTATACCATTGTGGAAAGTCAACTTCCATTGGTGTGATTTCTTTAACCTGATTATTTTGTTTTTTACCCATTGTAAAATCCTTTCGTATTCAAACTCGCATGAAACTATTATAACACAAGTGGCGTGGCTTAAAAATGCAGAAATTAAAAAAAGTGCCATGGAACAGGCCCATAGCACTTTGTTTTTGTGTTTTATAAAAGTTAAATTATTTAACTTCTACGCTACCGCCAACTTCTTCAATTTTAGCTTTGATTTCGTCAGCTTCTTCTTTAGTAACGCCTTCTTTAAGCGGCTTTGGAGCTTCGTCAACAACTGCTTTAGCTTCTTTTAAGCCTAAGCCTGTTAATTCACGAACAACTTTGATAACTTTGATTTTCTGGTCGCCAGCAGCAGCTAAAACAACGTCGAATTCAGTTTTTTCTTCAGCAGCAGGAGCAGCGCCACCAGCAGCAGGAGCAGCAGCTACAGCTACAGGAGCAGCAGCGCTAACGCCAAATTCTTCTTCTAAAGCTTTTACTAATTCAGATAATTCTAATACGGTTAAACCTTTTACGTCTTCAATTAACTGTGTTACTTTTTCACTCATTGTAATATCCTCCAAAATTGTGTAATTATTTTTTTAATGATCGTATTTTTTCTTTAAAATCTTTATCCAGAAAGGATTATTTCAAAGAAAAAATGCGTTAGTTTTTGTACCGCTCGTTCACTAACGTTCAGTACTCGCTACCAAATTTTAAATAAAATTTGGACAAAAACGTCAAGCCTCTGCGCCTTTTTGTTCTGCGATCGCATTTAAAGCGACAACTAAACCCTTCAGGTTTGCGTTCAGTACATTTGCGAAACCAGAGATTGGTGCGTTTAAGCCGCCAAGGACTTTTGCAACCAATACTTCGCGTGGCGGTAATTCGGCTAATTCTTTAACACCAGCTACATCTAAAACCTTACCTTCGACAACACCTGCTTTAATTTCTAAAGCCTTGTGTTCTCCTGCAAAGTCGTTGATCAGTTTAGCCGGAGCAACCGGATCGTCTTCGCAGAATGCGATGGCTGTTGGTCCAACCAGAACATCCAGTAAGCCTTCTACGCCTGCTTCTTTCGCTGCAAAACGCATCATAGAGTTTTTATAAACTTTATAATCGATGTTGTTTTCTCTGGCTTTTTTTCTTAATTCGGTCACTTCTTCTACGTTTAAGCCACGATAGTCAACAACGACTGTACCCTGTGCATTTTTCATTTTATCGGCAATTTCCTGCACGATAGCTTGTTTTGCTTCAATATTTGGCATATTCTTTTCTGCACCTCCTTACGATGTGAATTTTAGTCATATAAAAAGCTCTCTCCACGCAGGTGAAGAGAGCCTATATCATCATGTATATAATGCTCGTGTCTCTTCAGCCTCGGCAGGATATTTAAACTGCAGTCCCTGCTGTCTATGGATGAACGTTTTATAACTTTTTTACAACATCGAATATTGTATCATTAGTCTGTTTTTATGTCAAGTCAGATTTTTGCTGTATTAATTTTTACACCAGGGCTCATTGTGCTTGCAACGGTAACACTTCTGAAGTACTGACCTTTTGCAGCTGCTGGTTTTGCTTTTTTGATGGTTTCCAGAAGGGTGGTCATGTTCTGCATGAGCTGTTCTTCTGTAAAGGAAGCCTTACCGATGATGACGTGGATAATATTGGTCTTATCCAGACGGTATTCAACTTTACCAGCTTTGGTATCCTGGACAGCTTTTGCGATATCCATGGTTACTGTACCGGATTTTGGGTTTGGCATTAAGCCTTTTGGTCCTAAAACACGACCCAAACGACCAACCTTGCCCATCATATCTGGTGTAGCAATCATAACATCAAAATCAAACCAATTTTCTTTTTGGATTTTATCAATAATTTCATCTTCGCCAAAGAAATCTGCACCGGCTTCTTCCGCTTCCTTCAGTTTGTCGCCTTTGGCAACAACTAAAACTTTCACGGTATTACCAGTACCATTCGGCAGTACAATGGCGCCACGAACCTGCTGGTCCGCATGACGGGAGTCAACGCCGAGTTTGATGTGCATTTCAATACTTTCATCAAAGTTAGCGGTAGCCATTTTTTTAACCTGTGCCACTGCGGCATCAAGGTCAAATAATTCAGCTTTATCAAAACTTTTTAAATTGTCCTGATATTTCTTTCCTCGTTTCATATTTCCTCCTTGTGGTTTTAGCGGTTTCCCTCCCACTTAAGGTGTTTCTACCTTCTGAATTCTTATTCTTCTACAGTGATACCCATGCTGCGTGCTGTACCAGCGATCATTCTCATAGCTGATTCAACATCGGCTGCATTAAGGTCAGGCATTTTTAAGGTTGCGATTTCGCGGACCTGGTCCTGAGAAATTTTTGCAACTTTTGTTTTGTTTGGTACGCCGGAAGCTTTATCAATCCCTGCTGCCTTTTTGAGTAAAACGGCTGCCGGTGGAGTTTTTGTGATAAATGTGAAGGAATGATCCTGATATACGGTAATTACTACCGGGATAATCATACCTGCTTCATTTGCTGTTTTAGCGTTAAATTCTTTACAGAATCCCATGATATTTACACCATGCTGACCCAGAGCCGGACCAACCGGTGGAGCTGGAGTAGCTTTACCTGCAGGAATCTGTAACTTGATGAGACCAATTACTTTTTTTGCCATGCTAACACCTCCTTCATTTTTTCATAATTGAAGAATAGTTTTCCCTTAAGTGTTCTTAATTTTTTGTATTTGTTCAAATTCCAGTTCGGTTGGGGTTTCCCGTCCAAACATGGAAATATTGACCTTAACTTTTGATTTTTCCAGATTTATCTCCTCGATAATTCCGGCAAAACCTTCAAATGGTCCATCCACAACATTGACTTCATCACCAACCTCAAGGTCGATCTGAATAGCCTGCTGCTTGATGCCCATATTTTTGAGTTCGGCTTTGGTTAATGGAACGGGCTTGGAGGCCGGGCCGACAAAGCCGGTTACACCACGCGTATTACGTACAACGTACCAGGAATCATCGGTCATAAACATCTTGACCATTACATATCCCGGGAAGAGTTTTTTCTCTCTTACGACGCGCTTGCCGTCCTTTGTTTCGACAACTTCCTGTACAGGAACCTGTACTTCGAGGATCTGATCCTCCATATGTCTGTTTTCGACCGTTGCTTCAATACTCGCCTTTACCTTGTTCTCATATCCTGAGTAGGTATGGGCAACGTACCATTCTGCCTGGCCACTGTTTTCATATTCCATGATTATCCCTCAGTACTATTTAAGTCCAATTAGTAGAGCGGCCAATGCACCAAGACCTGAATCAATAATCCAAATCAAAAATGTGAAGATTGCGACAAAGCCGGCTACAAAGCCAGAGCTCTTTGCCAATTCTTCTTTTGTCAGCCAGTTGACCTTTTTAAGCTCAGAGAAAACTCCCTTAACAAAGTCAAGCATACGGACAAAGATATTTGGCTTTTTCTTTTTGTCAGATTTCTTGGTATTCTTTTTATCTTTACTGTCAGTGCTCTTTTTGTCATCCTTGGCAACACTCGTCTTTTTTGATTCAGCTACCTGTGTCTTTTGGATATTATCATTTTTAGTGTTTGTGTTTTTTGCCTTTTTAGACTTTTTTTTCGTCTTAGCTGCCATGATTAATTCCTCTTAGCCAATCCTATTTCGTTTCTTTATGCAGTGTATGCTTTTTACAGAACTTGCAATATTTTTTTTCTTCTAAACGATCCGGATTGTTCTTTTTATTTTTCATTGTATCGTAGTTTCTTTGTTTACATTCCGTACATGCCAAAGTTACTTTAACTCTCAATTACAGCACCTCCTACATCCTTTATTATATACACGAATAACATCATATAGACACACGTTTCCTATTTTCATGGTCACCAGTATAGAATAGCATAAAACGGTACCCCATGTCAATAAAACAATAAAAAAAGGCGTAACGCCTTTCACATCAAAACACTACAAGCTATTATAGCAGAGTTGTCCAAAATAATCAAGCGGTAATTCTCAAAGTTTCAGGCCCATCTGGTAGCAGTCCGTGGTCCTGCCGTCGATCTCAACAATCTCTGGAAAGGTCCCCCAGATCTTAAAGCCGTACTTATAGGCCAGCCGCTGTGAACCCAGGTTATCGGCAAAAATAACCGCCATGAGGTTCTTGAGTCCCCGTTTCCTGCTCTCGCGGATCACATGCTCCATAAGGCTTGAGCCTATACCGCTGCCCCGGAACTCCGGCGCGATATAATAGCTGATCTCGCAGGCGTGCTTAAAACCCTCTCTGCCGCAGCGGTAAGCGGTCACTGCCATCCATCCGGCCACAATACCGTCCTTTTCAGCTACGTAAATGGGGTGTACACCATCGCTGTGCTCCTTGAACCAGCCCCTGCGGCTTTCCATGGTAACCGGGGTCAAAAGCGCAGTGACACGCCTTTCCAGAATGGCCGCATTCAGAATATCCAGTATTCTCTGATAATCCTTTTCCTTTGCCAGACGCACCGCAATGCGTTTTCCGGCCGTTTCCAACGTTCTTGTCAATCACAACTCTCCTATTTTCTTCCGATTTTATTTTTATAAGCAATAAAAACCGTCACGGCAAACAGGATCAATATAAATCCGATTGTCGTAATTACAGGGGACAAAACAATACCCAGCAGAGCGATAATCACCGGTGCCACCAAAACAGCTACCAGTGCCAGTATGGCAATGATGATATATTTTTTAAATTCATCCACAGCGTTTCACTCCTTTACCTGTAAGTCGACTTATTTTAGCACAATCCACCTGTGCCTGCAATGCAGAATCTGTTAACATTTTTGCAGACTTTCAGCGCGGTATGTCCTGCTTAAGCACGATTTGAAAGTCTTCGTCCTCTCTTCCCTTTTCAAAGCAGTAAATCCCTGCCCAGCTGCCGCTGCGGCCGTCAAAAAATTTATACACATAGCCTGGGTTCAGTATCTCCAGCACACTGACCAGGACATTGATAACCTGCACAGCGCTCCGGATATTCTCGCCGTGGACCGCGGCTCCCTTTTGCTCCTGAGCCAGCTCAAAGGTATAGGCTGACAGGTGATGGTTCAAAAGCTGTAAAATGCGGTCGGCCTGGGCCTGGTCCATTTTGGCTTCCGGGCTCAGCTCATACGCAAGCTCCAGAGGCTGGGCATTGTAATCCTGAAAAAAGTTCAGCATGGCGCCAGCGCTTTGAAGCCTCCCTTCCAGAAAGCCTCTCTGATAATTCAGATCTGCCAGCTCTACCGCGTCTGGATTCCCGGACATGGCCTGGTTGATCTTTTCGATTTCCTGTTTGCAGATCTTATAGGTCCGCTCCAGCTGCTTTGTTTCGCGCTTCAGCTTTTCATCCCTGATTCTCATGTTTTACCTCAAATTCAATGGTTTTACTGCTCGTAATATTTAATGAGCGCCTGAGTCCCCAGATCGCCATAGCCTTCTTTTTCAAGGCTCTCATACATTTCTAATACTTTGTCCAGTACTTCTAAATGGGCGGAGGCCTCCTCGGCTTCCTCTCTGGCAATTTTCATATCCTTGATATAATGCTTCACAAAAAAACCAGGAGCGAAGTCGTTTTTCAGGATTCTCGGCGCGGTGTTGCTCATTTGGAAGCTTCCGGCCGCCCCTGCGCTGATGCTGTCAAGCATGGTCTGTTCGTCCAATCCCACGGCCTTTGCATAGGCCAGGGCTTCACAAACACCGGATACAGCGCCTGCAATGGCGATCTGGTTGGCCATTTTGGTATGCTGGCCTGCTCCCGGGCCGCCCTCGTAAATAATATTTGTCCCCATGGCCTCAAAGACTGGCAGGCAGGTTTTAAACACGTCCCCGTCGCCGCCGACCATAATGGACAGGGTTCCTTTTTCTGCGCCCACGTCGCCGCCGGACACCGGGGCGTCCAGCGCTGCCATGCCGCGCCTGGCAGCCGCTTCATAAATACGTTTGGACAGCTTGGGGCTGGTTGTGGTCATGTCAATCAGCACTGAACCTTCCCTGGCGTTTTCAATAATACCCGCGCTGCCGAAATAGACTTCCTCCACATCCTTTGGATAGCCGACAATGGTTATGACCACATCCTTGTCTGCCGCGCACGCACCTGGGCTGTCGCACCAGTGGGCCCCTTCCTGCACCACAGCTTCTGCCTTGGCCTTTGTACGGTTATAAACTGAAACGTCATAACCCTTTTTCATCAGGTTTCTGACCATGGATTGTCCCATTACGCCGATTCCGATAAATCCAATCTTCATTTTTATTTCTCCTTATAAAGCGATTACCGATATAAAAACCCCGACAAGCTCTGCTTTCGGGGCTGTTTTAACTAAATAAGCTGGCGTCCCTAAGAGGATTCGAACCTCCGGCACGCGGTTTAGGAAACCGCTGCTCTATCCTACTGAGCTATAGGGACGCATTTTTCTATACCATTATAATAATCTTCTATGAAAAAAGCAAGATTTAATTTAACGAAGATTTGTTTTTATAAAACTTCCCAGCTCTGTGACCTGCTTTCCTGTATATTTTTTGAGCTGAGCGACCCCGGCTTGGGGCAGAGTAGCAACACAGCAGGAGGCCGGGCCGCCGGACTGTCTCACGTCAAAGGGAAGGCTGTTCTCCCATTCAAACCCCAGACCATTGTCCTCTGCAATTTTTAAAACCTCATAGGCGATGCCCTTTGAACCCACCGGCACCATTTCCAGAAGGCCAGGGACTTTTCGGATGGCTGTAAAATCTGGCAGCTGCAATGCCAGGTGCAGTTTTTTTGAAAAATTGTCCCCGTACAGCGGTGTTCCAAAAAGAACAGCCCTATCGCCCGGCTTTGTGATCCGGTATTTTACCTGTGCCTCCTGTATAATACCGATTACGGTAATGCCTGCTCCGGTCTGGACTGTGGGCATATTGTCCTCACAGCTTCCGGTCAGGGCGATTTCATAATCTGGCAGCTCTGAAATGGCTTTTCTGATACCGTTAATCATCCGTTTTCCCGTTGGGTCTGTCTCTACTGCCAGCCCATCTGAAACCGCGATGGGCGCTGCCCCTAGGGCCAGAAGCTCGCCCAGAGCCACTTTGACGGTTTCATAGGCTGTCAGCTCTGGCGTTACCTTGACCACATCCATCTCCTTATCACCGATGGCACCGATGGAATCACAGGTGATGACAATGGCTTCCTCTGTGTCTCTGTAGATCAGGGTGCAGTCTCTGATTTTTTCTACGCGCATTCTTTCCTCCTGAAATCGAAACAAGGATGTGCGTTTCAGCACATCCTCAGTTTGTTTGTCCTAAATATTCTTCAAAGGTTTCATTCTTACGGTGTATCTCTTTTGCCGCGTCTACACCCACATAACGGATATGCCAGGGCTCATAGGAGTAACCTGTAATATCCGTCTTTCCTTCTGGAAAACGGATAATAAAGCCATAATTCTGGGCATTATCGGCAATCCACTGGCCTTCAGTGGTATCGGCAAAGCTTTCCTGAAGATCCATGCCCATAGCCTCACAGGTCACATCCATGCAGAGACCGGTCTGGTGCTCGCTCTGTCCTGGTTTCGCGCTGACAAGATTGGCCTGTTCCTCGCCGTAAGCGGCAACGTTTTCTGCAAACAGATCTTCCTGCGTACTGTATGAACGGTAGCCTGAAGCGCAGTAAAGGGTCACACCGTCGCTGTCCGCCGCTTCAAAAAGCTTGACCAGCGCATCTGATGCCTGCTGGCGGAGCTGTGTCTCGCGGCTTCCTCTCAGTGGGACAGTCACTAAATCCGAAGGCTCGTAATCAGAGGGAAGCTCATGGGTCTTATTGACCAGGATCTGGATATCTCCCAGATTGGAGGGATCAACCGTTGGCGCTGCCGGTGTCGGGGATACTGAAGGGGTCGGCGTCGCCGCCTGAGGTTCATCTTTTTTGGTAAACAGACCGATGATTTTTCCCATCACTGTAAAAAAGCCAACGATGACAAAAAGCAATAAAAGCAGGGTAACAATCAATGAGATTAAAAATCGTTTTGGATTTTTAATTTTTAGCGACATTCCTTCAGCCTCCTATGTCAAGATATCTCTATTATAACCGATTACTCTTTAATTATCAAAGATTAAAAAACGTTACTCTATGTTTCTCAGG
>OIET01000815.1_pt1 | contig 20546 bp, 28 predicted proteins | sample 1581871 | NCBI WGS metagenome assembly OIET01 (sample SAMN03279760, study PRJEB24777) | human gut metagenome | isolation source: fecal sample PR121 from 1 month old male Malay infant, vaginally delivered... | place: Singapore | collected 2005-09-16
TCTTGCTGAACTTTCAACAGGATTTTGCCAAATTCTTCCGGCGTTTGCAGACGCGTCTGCACAATGATCGAGGCGTTTAGCTGCTGGTCTGCCGCCTGTGTACGGCGACCGGGAACGCCTGCTGCAGATCGTGCTCAATCTTATTTCCAACAGTGTAAAGCACACCGAAGAGGGGCAGATTACGCTTGAGGCAGAGCTCGAGGACACAATGGTGGCCGTAGCCGTTGCGGATAATGGCGAGGGGATTCCGCCGGAGCTGATGCCCAGGCTGTTCACACGGCACAGCGTAAGGCGCACCCCGGACTGCAGCGGCCTGGGGATGTATATTGCAAAGCAGATCATAAATGCCCACGGAGGAAAAATCAGCGTTGAAAGTGAGCCGGGCAGTGGAACCATCGTCCGTTTTACCATACCGGCAGCGAAAGGGGGAGGGCAGGATGAATGAAAAGAAAACGCCTGTGATACTGATGGTCGAGGATAATGAACACGTGCGGGCACTCAACTGCTCGGTGCTGGAGCGCGCTGGTTACAGGGTGCTGACCGCAAAGAGCCTTGCGGAAACACGCCGGATTCTGGCAGGCAAGCCCGGCATCAGCCTGGTGGTGCTGGATATCCTGCTGCCAGACGGCAACGGGCTCGCGTTTATCAGTGAGCTGCGCCAGTCCACCCAAGCGCCTGTGCTTTTGCTGAGCAGTCGGAGGGATTATGAGGATATTGTGAACGGTCTGACGGGCGGGGCGGACGACTACATGACAAAGCCCTACCGCATCGAGGAGCTGCTGGCCCGGATCGTGGGCCTGCTCCGACGGAGGGAGGCGATGTGTCCGCCAGCCGAGGTGGCGCGGGGACCTCTTGTGATGGATACCGTCGCCCAGAGAGGTTTTCTGTTTGACCGGGATATGCTGCTGCAGCCAAGGGAGTATGCCATTCTTTTGTTCCTGATCCAAAATGAGGGCAGAGGCATATCCGCCGAGCAGCTCTACGAAGCTGTCTGGAAACTCCCGGCCGCCGGCAATGCGGGGGCAGTCAGGACAGCGGTTTCCCGTCTGCGCAGAAAGCTGGCGGGCAGTGGCTATACCATTACCTCTGGCCGGGGATCGGGCTATTGCTTTGAGAAAGAATCATAAAAAACAATCCCATAGGTTACAAATTCGTAACCTTTCTACTTTTTGGAAGAGGATCGTTGTATAATAGAGGCAGGGGCAGGCAGCCCCGAAAAAACAGGAAGCTGACAATTGCGCGGCTTCCTGTTTTATTTATAAGGTATTGCGACAGGAGGAGGCATTATGGAACATTCCAAAATTAAAAACATCATCATCGGTATCCTGGCGGTGCTGCTGCTGGCGGCTGTTGGCTTTATCGCCTGGTATTCTACCCGGCCAGCGGCGCCGGAGCTGGAGCGGAGCGTGGTTTCCCTGGCGCCCACGCCCACAGGCCAGCAGGCGCCGGACGGAATCCAGATTCCCGGCTATCCACAGCTCGCTGCCGACAGTGCCACAGGCGTTGTGAGTGTGATGTTTCAGAATCCAGAGGGGAACCCCTGCTATTTTCAGATCGACCTGGTGCTTCAGGATACCGGCGAGACCATCTACAAATCCGGTTTGCTTGAGCCCGGCACAGGGATCGAGAACCCAAAGCTTGGCACCATACCAGACCCCGGCGTCTACAGCGCCGTGATTGTCTACAACACCCGGAGCCTGACGGATAACAGCCCCATGAACGGCGCGTCGATCCAGACCGAGCTGACTGTTCAGTAAAACGATGATAGAAAAGGAGTGGCTTGATGAAATTTAAGCGATTAACAGCTGCGGCAGCCGCAGCGCTTCTTCTGCTGTCCCTGGGAGGGAACGCCCTCGCGGCTGGAGAACAGGGAGGCGAAACCCCCATGTCCATCCACTTTCTGGTAAAGCCGGATTATGTGGTGGTCATGCCCAAAAGCGTGAGCCTGAGCTATGACCGCGGCACCGACTATTCTCTGGGCGCCGTATACGCCCAGCAGGTAACCATGCCCGAGGGGAAGGCGCTGCGGGTGAGCATTCCCGACCACACTCTTCGGCTGTCCATCAGTCCGGGGCAGCCCGGCCAGGGAGAGCTGGCCTACTCAGCCTATATGACACCCTGGCAGCAGAAGGACGGCCCAAAAGCCAGGGAAGCCCTGCTCCACCAGGGCGACCGGTACGATCTGTACGCAAGCTTCAGGTTTGACGAGGCCCGGCAGGTGAGCGCTGGAAAATACCGCCCCAAAAGTCCGGCTAAAGGCGATACCCTGTATCTGAAATTTGAAGTTGTGGAGGTGCCGTGATGAGACAGTTCATAATAACCCTGTCCCTTGTGCTGCTGACACTGCTCTGGTGTGCGCCGGCGATGGCGCAGGAAGGCCAGACCTATGGCAGCGACCTGACCGTCAGCGTTTCTCAGGAGCTCATCGACGCGGACCGGGAGAGCCCGGCTGAGGTTAATCCGCCCACCGGCGGTGTTCTCAACGTCCGGCAGGCCGGCTTTCTGGCGGCGGGCACAGCGGCCATTGGCGTATTGGCCGCCGCGGCCCTTTACAGGAAAAGAAGCCGAAAAGAGTGACGAACCCATCCAGGGTGGTAAAAACAAAGCACAAAAGGAGTAAATCATGAAAAAGAAAATAACTGCGCTTGTTCTGGCAATTGGTCTTCTGCTGATGGCCCAGCCGGTTTTAGCCCAGGGAGAGCCCCTTCCCACGACAACCATTCCGTCAGACCCTAGAGGAGAAGCCAGGGGAGGAAGCGAGATCAAGGTTACCTTTATGCTTCCGTCTTATACGCTGGTTATCCCGAAAACTTTAGCCTTTGGAGACACCTTCTGGGTAAAGCAGCAGCATTATACAAAGGATTTTGAAGTCTCTGTTTTTGGCATGGCGGAGGACGCCCTGAAGCTGGGCTACGCGGTGGCTGTGAAGACAAGCGGCAGCGGCACCGGCGGCGCCTATACGCTGGAAAAGGGAACCGGCGGCCCCACAATCGCCTACACCGTTAAAAACGGGGACGCAGACATCCCCGCCAACCGCGAGTTTGGCTCTTTTAAGACAAATAATATGCCCCAGACAGGCACTGTCACGCTGAACGCACCAACAGACAGTGCCAATGTCGGGCAATATCAGGGAAACCTGGTATTTTCGGCGGCATTGGTTCCCCCGACTAAGACAACCCCGTAAGGAGGCAATTCTATGAAAAAGAAAAAATACCGTATTCTGTCCCTGCTGCTGGCCCTGGGCCTGCTGCTGACCGCCCAGCCGGTTTTGGCTGAGGGTGGAGACCCTCCGATTGTCGTCCCCACGCCGACGCCCTCACCGACGGGGTACCCCTCCGATAACAAAGGCAATGCTAATGGGTCGGCGCATGTCAGCGTTAGCCTTGTCGATTCGCCAAGCTATACACTGGTCATACCGCCCTACATTAAGGCCGGCGATAATGGGATGATCTACCAGTACGATGAAGCTGGAAGGACGATCCCCTTTGAGATAAGCATTAAAGACGGCAAGGATTTTGATACCCATTTGTACCGTCTGGATGTGACGGTTACCGGAAGCGGCGGCCTCAATAATGATGAATTTTTGCTTTATGATACCGGAGGCAGCGGGATCAAGAACGAACTTGCCTATAGCGTGTACAAAAAAGAAGCCAACGGTGACTTTACGGAGGTACAGCCACATGGGGTGTTTGCCAGCTTTTTAAACCCCTCCAATGAAGCAGAATCAAAAGCTGCGGGAAAGGTGGTTCTGGCGAACCCGGAAAGTCTGCAGGTACATGATACCATGAATTTAGGCGGAGAACTGTATTTTTCCGCAAAGGTCGTCAATAAAGGCGTCATCGACTAAGTTTAAAGCCGCGGCATGTGCCGTGTGGGAGATAACATTATGAAAAAGAGATTAACACTGTTCCTGCTGGTTCTGTGCCTGCTGAGTGGACAGCCGGCTCTCGCGGCTGATCAGGAAATTAAACCTGACCCCGGCACCTACGGAGCCGAGGGATCAGTAGAGGTTGATATGAACATCGATGAGGGATTTGTGGTCGTGATCCCCGGAGCCCTCACCATCACACCTGGAGTGGGGGGGCGCGAATACGCTGTGGGCGAGGTGCGCCTGACCGAAGTGCACCTGTATGGCAGCCGCGGCCTGCGCCTTGCCCTGCCCGGTGCCATCCGTCTTGACAGCGCCGTGAGCCCTGGCAACCAGGTGGAGGCCTCGCCCTTTATCGGCCATCCGGGCGGCGCAAAGGAAAACGAAACCCCGCTCTATCTGGATACCCCGGTCCCGGTCAGCGTCTCTTTTGCCCAGCACGCCTTTGCGAACGCTGTAGCGGGCAGCTATCAGGGCATCATCCGCTACGATGTCCGGATCGTGCAGGAACAGTAGGCAGGAGGCGATTTGATTTTGCCTCAAACCCTCAGCTCTGTCTGAAGTCTGAGACCGGCACAATTTTGTGCCGGTCTTTTTTTGCTTTTATCCTTGAAATGGTGTATAATAAAAGTGCAAATTATGTGCAATTGATAATGAGGAGGACAGAATAATGGATACCACCAATGTAACGGTCCGAATGGATAAAAAGCTGAAGGAGGAGGCAGACGCGCTTTTTTCTGAGCTGGGGCTTACCACCAATGCGGCGATTAACGCTCTGGTACGGCAGGCTGTACGTGACGGAAGTGTGACCTTCAAAATAAAAAAGACGCCGGATCACCTTGACAGCCTGATCGAGGAGGGCTATGAAGACTTCTTAAAAAGAAAAGGACGCCCGGCAAAAGAATTTTTTGCAGAGATGCAGGAGAAATATGGTGAATGAAAAGCTATGAGGTGATTGTTACTGGCGCGGCACAAAAGGATATTGAAAGGATATGGCGGTATATTACTACAGAACTTTTCGAACCAGATGCTGCAAAAACTTTTAAAAAAAGATTAATGTCAGAAATTTTAAAGCTGGGGCAAATGCCTGCCCGGCACTCCATTTACAGGAAAGAGCCCTGGGCCGCCCGAGGCATAAGATTTTTTAAAACAGGTCATTTTCTCACGTTTTTTATCATTCTGGAATCAGAGCAGCAGGTTTACGTTTTGCGAACCGTATATGAAAAAAGAAACCTGGAAGATATATGGAATTGAGCTCAGACGGGCACGGCACCATTTTGTGCCGTGCTTTTTTATATTCAAACAAACCTATTCCCGACCCAAAGCCAGTTCCCTGTGAAGCCGCTCGGCCATGAACACCGTCACAAGGGCGGAGAGTACGTCCGCCACGGGCTGGGCGTACAGGATACCGTTCAGGCCCCAAAAAACCGGGAGAATCAGAATGACCGGGACAAAGCAGAGCCCCTGCCGGCAGGCGCCCAGGATACAGCCCTCCCTTGCCCTGCCCATGACCAGAAACAGAAATGAGTAGACCGTATAAAAGCCAAAGAGCGTGAAAGACAGGCCGTTTGCCCGGAGCGCGGCCGAACCAATCCGGATCATTTCCATATCCTCCCTGGTAAACAGGGACATTAGCTGTGGGGAGAAGAAAGCCACTGTCAGGCCAAAGGCCGCGCAAAAAAGGGTTGACCACAGAATGGCGGTTTTGATGGCTTCGTGAAGCCGACCCCATTTTCCGGCTCCGTAGCTGAATCCGGCAATGGGCTGGAAGCCCTTCAAAAACCCAAACACCACCAGCGAGCCCATGGACATGATCTTGGTGAGCGGCCCCATGGCAGCCAGGGCAGAGGCGCCGTAATCCTTGGCGGCGTCGTTGATCATGCCGATGGAGAGGCTGGTCAGCAGCTGGAAAACCAGTGTGGGAATCCCGATTTTCAGAATCTCAGACAGGATCTCCCGGGAAAAGCAGCACTCCCTGGGACTGAAGCTGAACACGCTTTTTTTTCTGAGAATATAGCCAAGATAGACCAGAGTAGAGACCATCTGGGAAAGGGCGGTGGCGATGGCCGCGCCGGCAGCGCCGAAGCCGAGGGTATAGATGAAAACAGGGTCCAGCGCCACGTTCAGGACAGCGCCGGCCATGAGCGCGCACATGGCGGTTTTGGCCGCTCCCTCGCTGGACACAAGGTTGTTCATGGTGACGTTAAACACATTGAAGATTGAAAACAGGATGTAAATACGGGTGTAGGCAAGGGCGTCGGGCATAACGCTCTCGAGGGCGCCGAGCTGTTTTAAAATGGGCTCCAGAAAAAGGATCGAGCCGAGAATGACGAGGGTCCCGGTCAGAATACTGCTGTAAAGGGCGGTGCTGGCCACCTTATTGGCGGTCTCACCATCGCCCCGGCCCAGCAGCCTTGAGAGATAAGCGGCGGCGCCGTTTCCAAAAAGCAGGCCGAGGCCCACGACGATCTGGCCGAGGGGAAAGGCCACGGTGACCGCGCCCATGGCATTGGTCCCGAGGCCGCCGACAAAATAAGTGTCGGCCAGGTTATACAGGGCGTTGATGAGCATGCCGATCATGGTTGGGAGCCCCAGGGCCAGAAGGGCCCTTGGAATGGGGGCGCTCCCGAGCAGGGCCATTTTAGAGTGGTGTTCTTTCATGTTTAAATCTCCTTTTACTTGACATAAAATTTAAAATATAGTACTATAAATTACAGTAAAATGATTGAGGAACCCATGATACTATAAATTATAGTATCTGTCAAGAAGAAAAAGGAGGTTATTATGGCAACCATTGATCTGATTGTACTCGGCATGCTCAGAAAGGAAGCTCTGAGCGCTTACGATATCCAAAAGCAGGTGGAATACCGGAACATATCCAGATGGGTGAAAATCAGTACACCCTCCATCTATAAAAAGGTTATCAAGCTTGAGGAAAAGGGGTATATTAAAAGCAATGTTGTGAAGGAGGGAAAAATGGCGGAGAAGGCCGTCTATTCTCTGACCAGCGCGGGTGAAAAAGAATTTGAAAAGCTGATGATGGAAATCGCCTGTAAGCCCATCAATATCTTTCTGGATTTTAACGCGGTCATCGTCAATCTGGACAGCCTTACGCCCGCAAATCAAAAACAGTGCCTGGACAACATCGAGGCAAATGTAAAAACTCTGAAGGGCTATCTGGAAGAAAATATCGCGCTGAAGGAAAACCTGCCGGAGATTCCCGAAACCGGCAAGGCTGTGCTGCAGCAGCAGTTTATACTGGCCGAGGCCATCGAGGCCTGGATCGCCACGCTTAAGGAGCGTTTTTAGGGCAGGCGCAGCGGCATGGACGGAAAAAAAGATCGGCGCAATTTTGCGCCGATCTTTTTTAATGGTAACGACTTTCTTTACCAATGTGGCACAATTGATCCGATCTGCTATAATGGTTAAAGAATGTTAACGAAAGAAGGTGGAAGTCATCAATCGACATCACATCAAAATTGACAGGGAAAAATGCATCGGCTGCGGCCTGTGCGAGGGGGACTGTGTGGCCCACAACATCGCGCTGGAGGACGGAAAGGCCCGCGTAAGGGCCCAGGATTGTATCCTCTGCGGGCACTGCGCGGCAGTCTGCCCAAAGGAGGCGGTCACCATCAGCGGTTATGGGGAGAAGCCAGTCCCGGACAAGGGCGGCCGCCTGGACCCGGAGTCGCTGCTGGAGGTGATCCGCTGCCGCCGTACCATCCGGCAGTTCCAGGACCGGGAAATCCCCGAGGCTGTGCTCGCGCAGGTGCTGGAAGCAGGGAGAATGACCCATACCGCGAAGAATATGCAGGACGTTTCCTTTATTGTGCTGGACAGGGAAAAGGCAAAAATCGAGCAGATGGCGGTCAGGCTGTTCCGCAGGCTTAAGCCCCTGGCCGGGCTTTTCAGCCCTCTGGCGCGGCGCAGCCAGATCGGCGATCACTTTTTCTTTTTTCACGCGCCCATCGTCATTGTCATTGCCGCAAAGGCCCCGATCGACGGGGCGCTGGCGGCTCAGAACATGGAGTTTGTGGCAGAGGCCAACGGGCTGGGTGTGCTGTTCAGCGGCTTTTTTACCACAGCCGCGGGCGCGTCGGGCAGGATAAGAAAAGCCCTTGGCGTCCCCAGTGGCAAAAAGGCTGTCACCACACTGGTACTGGGCTACCCGGCGGTGAGGTACCAGCGGTCAGCCCAGCGTGAGGCCCTGGATGTCCGGTATTTATAGGAGCGAGACTTATGGAAAAAACATGTGAAGAGCGGATCGCTGAGATTACCCAGGGCTTTGAGGCCTGCCGGAATGCCTTTACCGCCATCGGCGATGAGACCAGACAGCTCATCCTGCTGGTGCTGCTGCAGAGCGACCTGTCCGGTATCCGGGTCGGTGAGATTGCTGAAAAAACCCACCTGACAAGGCCCTCGGTTTCCCACCATCTCCAGATTTTGAAGGAGGCGGGCATTGTGAACATGCGGCGGGAGGGAACCCGGAACTACTATTATATCAGCGCGGATGAAACCCAGTGGAAAGCCCTGGCAGAGCTGGTAAACAAGATTTACGACGGCGTGGTGCACATCGGTGGAAACGGGCATCCAGGCCTTTGAAAGGAGCAGCTTAAAATGATTTTATATTTTTCAGGCACCGGAAACAGTGCCTACACAGCCAAAAGGATCGGACAGGAAATCCAGGACGAGACCCTGAACCTTTTTGATAAAATAAGGAATCAGGACCACAGCGCCCTGTCCTCAGAGCGGCCCTGGGTGGTGGTCGCGCCCACCTACGCGTGGCGGATTCCCTGGCTGGTGAGTGACTGGCTCATGAAAACAGCCCTCGAGGGCGCCCGGGACATTTATTTTGTGCTGACCTGCGGCGGCAGCATCGGCAACGCCGGCGCTTATCTGAGAAGGCTGAGCGAAGCCAGAGGGCTGCGCTTTCGCGGCTGCGCAGGGGTTAAGATGCCGGAAAATTACATTGCCCTTTACGACGCGCCCGGCAGGGAGGAGGCCCTGGAAATCATCGGCCGGGCCGAGCCGGCCATCAGCGGTATTGCCCGGCGCATCGGGGAGGGACAGCCCCTGCCCGGGCAGGCCGTCGCTTTTAAGGATAAAATCCAGAGCGGTCTGGTCAACGACGTCTTTTACCCGGTAGTGGTGCATGCCGGCAAGTTCCGGGCCACCGACGCCTGTATTTCCTGTGGAAAATGCGAGGCGGTCTGCCCCCTTTCCAATATCCGTCTGGAGAACGGAAGGCCACGCTGGGGGAAGCAGTGCACCCACTGCATGGCCTGCATCTGCCGATGCCCTGAGGAGGCCATCGAGTACGGCAAGCACAGCCAGGGACAGCCGCGCTACCGCTGCCCAAAGACGGTTGAAAACTGATTTTACAGGAAAAGCGACACTGCGCAGTAAACCAGTAAAAGGGCCATGACCAGGCTTACCGCTTTGGTATGCCTTGCGAAAAAATGGCAGAAAGCCGCGCCGAACAGGGCCCAGACAAAAGAGCCGGACGCGCCGATGAGGGCCAGGAGCGCCGTGAACCCGGCCAGAGCCCAGGGAGACTGGTAAACCGGCAGAATATACAAAGACATGGCGGTAATGGCGTAGATATAAATTTTGGGATTGGCGAACTGCAGGAGCATGCCCGACAGAAAGCGGGCCTCTCTGCCGCCTTCGGCCTTTAAATCCGCCGCGCTTTTCCAGACCTTCCAGGCAAGGTACAGCATATAGGCGCCGCCGAGGATCTGCATGACGAGCTTTACCCTGGGCAGGAGGGTGTAGAGCGCTGCGCTGAAAACCGTGCAGAGCGTCATAATGACCGTAAACCCGGCCAGGATTCCCAGGTTAAAGCGGACGCTGCGTCTAAAGCCCAGACGCGCGGCGTTGCTCATGGACAACAGGTTATTGGCCCCCGGCGTGTAGGCAGTGATGAAGCAGTAAATCAGAAAATCGTATAAATGGAACAAATTAATCCCCTCTTTCCTTTACAAAAGTGCTTTTAGATTATATAATAATACAAAGCGAATATTATATCGCACTGCTGTGTGATATAATGATATAACTTGTACGATATATTGTCAATGGAAAGGTGTGTTTTTTTTGGATACCATGAATCAGATCATTGCTAAAAATATAAAAAGGCTGCGCGAGGAGCATAAGCTGAGCATGGAGGAGCTCGCGAGACTGAGCGGTGTGAGCAAAAGCATGCTCGCACAGATCGAACGGGGAGAGGGCAACCCCACCATATCCACCCTGTGGAAGATCTCAAACGGCATGGGCGTCCCCTTTGACGCGCTGACGGTCCGCCCGAAAAAACCCTATGAGATCGTGAAAACAGCTGAGCTCCAGCCCCTGCTTGAGGATGACGGAAGGGTGAAGAATTACGCGCTTTTCCCCGACGATGAGAACCGCCGCTTTGCCGTCTATTATCTGGAGCTGGATAAGGGCAGCTATTGGGCGTCTGAGCCGCACCTCAAAGGAACCACTGAGTTTATCACTCTGTTTGCGGGCCGTATTGAAATCTGTACGGGCGGCCAGCAGCTTACAGTGGAAAAGGGTGAAAGCGTGCGGTTTAAGGCCGATACCGCCCATTCCTACAGGAATACAGGGGATGAGACCGCCGTGCTGCACATGATTCTTTTTAACCCGTGATGGCAGCGCGGAATTTTGATAAAACAACGGAGGCAGAAAGATGGTTATCCGACAGGAGACAGAAAAGGATTATGATGAAGTTTACGCGGTTGTGAAGGCAGCCTTTGAGCGCGCAGAGCACAGCGACGGCAATGAGCAGGACCTGGTGGCTGCCCTCAGAAAGGGCGGAGCCTTTGTGCCGGAGCTCTCTCTGGTCGCTCAAAAGGACGGCCGGATCGTCGGGCATATCCTGTTGACCAAAGGCTCTGTGGGCAGCCGGGATGTGCTTGTTCTGGCGCCGCTGTCCGTACTGCCGGAAAACCAGAGCCAGGGCATTGGCAGCGCGCTTATGGAGGCAGGGCGCCAGGCCGCAGAGGCCCTGGGCTATGACTATATCACCGTGCTGGGGAGTGAGGACTACTATCCCCGGGCGGGCTACATTCCAGCGGAGCAGCTGGGTATCCGGGCGCCCTTTGAGGTGCCGCCCGAAAATTTCATGGCTCTGCGCCTGCGTGAAGACGCGGGCCCGGTGAGCGGCGTGCTGCGGTATGCGGCGGAATTTGGCCTTTGAGGGCAAAGCTTAAGGGCCAGGCCGGGGGCTTTGCCTTTGTCCCGGAATATGTTAAAATGAACCGGAACAAATAAGTAAAAAGGAGAAAATGATTTATGTTTAAAACCCGTAAAACGGATCTTGCAGCAGGCCGGGAGGTCTGCGCAGAGTAACGCGGCAGAAAACCTCCCATAGGTTTGTATCATACAACTTTAAGGAGGAAAAAACATTGAATAAAATAATATTGAAGCAGATGGGAATGAACGACCGGATAATAAAGGCAGCAGGCGAATACAGCGGGCTTTACGCCGGGCGGGTGGTATCACAATACAAGGACTCTTACAGGGTTATGACCGAAAGCGTCTCCGGCAAGCTCCGGCATGAAGCGGAGGGGCCAGCGGATTTTCCCGCAGTGGGCGATTTTGTCATGCTGGACCGGGAGAGCGACGCGGGCGGCCATGCCATCATCCACCATGTGCTCCCGAGAAAAAGCGCCTTTATCCGCAAAGCGGCGGGCACAGCCCAGGCCGGGCAGGTGGTCGCCAGCAATATCGACACGGTCTTTATCTGTATGGCCATGAACAAGGATTTTAACTTAAGGCGGCTGGAGCGCTATCTGGCCATTGGCTGGGACAGCGGCGCAGTGCCTGTGGTGGTTCTGACCAAATCCGACCTGTACGGCCATCCGGCAGAGCGCCTGGCGGAGGCGCAGTCAGTGGCCATCGGGGCAGACGTCATCATGACCACGACCCAGGGCGGCGGAGGCTTTGAGGCCGCCATGCCCTACATGCGGCCCGGGCAGACTGTAGCCTTTATCGGCTCATCCGGCGTGGGCAAATCCACGCTCATCAACGGCCTGGCCGGCGAGGAAATGTTTGCGACAGGCGGCCTGAGAAACGATGACAAGGGCAGGCACACCACCACCCGGCGGGAGCTGATTAAACTGCCAGACGGCGCCATGGTCATCGACACACCGGGGATGCGTGAGCTGGGCGTGGAGAGCGCAGACCTGGACAGAGCTTTTGCCGACATCGAGGCCCTGGCAGAGGACTGCCGGTTCCGGGACTGCACTCATACCACCGAGCCGGGCTGCGCGGTACTCCGGGCAGTGGAGGATGGCGCGCTGGGCGCGGACCGGTTCGCGAGCTACCAGAAGCTGAAAAAGGAAGCAGGCTATGAAGGGCTGAATTCGAGGCAGATCGAGGCCAAGAAGCTTGAGCGGATGTTTGAGAGCGTGGGCGGCATGAAAAACGCCCGGCGTTTTATGAAGGAAAAAGACAAAAGAAGAAAGCGATAGCAGGAAAGCCACAGGACCGGCGCAATTTTGCGCCGGTCTTTTTGTATTTATGGACAAAAGCTTAACGAAAGATTTAGCGATAATGCGCTGAAGGCAAATGACTTGCATTCAATGAAATACGTGTTACAATGGAGGTAAGAAAATGTTTACATCAGCAGGCCGATACCCCAGGGGCGGCATCAGGGCAGCTGGCTGCAGCTTTTGCAGGAGGGCAGCTCTGCCTCCAGGTCTCTGGTGGTATGGGCCTTGGCCCAGGCGCAGATGCTCTGGAGAATGGGCAGGACAGACCGGCCCTTATCGGTCAGGGCGTACTCAACCCTTGGGGGGATCTCATTGTACTGGGTGCGGGCAATAAGGGCGTCAGCGATCAGATCCTTGAGCATGGCGGCCAGGACCGTATCGGTAATGTTGCTCAGCTCTTTTTTCAGCTGTTTATAGCGCATGGTATCATCGGTGGACAGAACGCAGATGATGCGGGCTTTCCATTTGCCGCCAAAGGCCTCCAGTCCGTGCTCAATGGGGCACATTCTTTCTTTTTCAAGTTTGTGCTGGTATTTCATAAGCGCCTCCTCTTATTTGTTAAGATTATTCTAACATAAATCCGGCCAGCAAAAAGAAGAATTTAAGATTTCCCCATTACTCATTAATTTATGAGTGGCTCATAAATTTGTGAACAACTTGTTTTAGAGGAAAATGATGCTAAAATGAATTAAGAGAGCGATTGCATCAGGAAAAGGAGGGAGCAATGGACATTCATTCTAAAGACGGACTTGTTTTTATGGTACAGGCCGACCACCTGAGCGGCGAGTGCGTCGGGCAGGCCATCGGCCATCTCTACACCGCCGGGGCCGCGAACGTGCAGGTGGTGCCGGCCATCACCAAGAAAAACCGGCCGTCCTATCTGTTTTTTATCGACTGCAGGCCGGATTCGGCAGACAGGGTAGAGGAGGCCATTGCCGGGGAGCTGACCAGCGGCGGCTGGCACCGCATGGACACAGTGCACCGCTATCAGTACAATGAGAGGCTGAAGCGCCCCGTGGAACTCTGTTTTCAGGGAGAGACGCTCCACTTTACCGTGGAGGGCAAGAAATTTGAGAGCGGCAGTCTGCGGCCCGAGCACGACAGTGTGATGGCGTTGCGGGAGGCGGTTTATGAAAAGTGGCATAAGCCCGTGACCTACGAAGCGGCTTATCATATGGCGGTTTCAGCATTGCTGGACAGTGAAAAAAGTGTATTTCAAATTTAAAGGAATTTTCAGGAGGTAGTATCATGAATGATAATGCAAAATGCAGAGTGATCTCTGCGGTTGAGATGGCTTCGGTATCCAATATTTCAAATCTGACCAACGACCGGATCGAGGCCCTGGCTGGGGGCCACGGCATGGTGAACATGGCCATCCACACCGTTGCCAATGTGATTACAGACGAGCTGTTAAAAGGGGAAAAGCTTTCCATTGAGTTCGCGGACGCCAGACGCCTGCCCATCGACGACATCATGGAAAAGGCTGTCAAGGTCGCCAAGAAATCCGGCGCCGATGGGGCCAACGCGGCCTTGATCACAGCCTGCATCATGTACCTGGCAGGCTCTGCCGCCCAGGTGGGCATTCCGGCGGGCAACCGGAAGCTGGGAGCCACGGCCCGCATGCTGGCCGGCGTGGACCGCAGCGGCGTGGCAGCCATCCCGACCGCCAAGATGAACAATAAAATCTCCGCGTTCCCGGCGGTGCTGGCCATCAACAAGGCCATGCTGGAGGGAACCCTCTCCACGCTGGACGGGCGCAATGTGCCCATGAACGTTGGCGGCGGCCCGCTCTACGGCCACAGCGCCCTGGGCGAGGACTATGTCTGGCCTGAGCTGGCGGTCAACGGCGCGCGCATCGGCACTCAGGCCATGCTGGACGCCATGGCAGGGGCAGTGATGGTTCCCCATCCCTTCACCGCCGCAGTGCTGGGCGCAGCGGCGATTCTTGAAATCATCCACCCCGACGCCGAGGTGCCAGAGGGCGAGGGCGTTTACGGGCGCACCAGCTCGGCCTATCTGGTGGGGAAATCCGCGGTGGCCACCGCAGGACTGCCGGAAGAGGTGCACTTCAAGGTAACGGGCGAGGCAGTGGACACCGCCAAGCTGGTGGGCGATGTAGGCCTGATCCTCAAGGACATTGGCGCCCCGTCGGTCATTGGCATGATGGCCTTTGATGAAATCTTTTCCTGCTTCCAGGAGGGCATCGCGGGCTTTTCCGGCGGGCCGGTCAACGCGCCCCTGGGCCATGTGGGCGCCTACGCGGTCATCGGCATGAAAGCCCTGATCAAGAACGGCGGCGACGCGGCCAAAACTGGGCAGGAAATCGTGGCCGAGCGCAGTGCCTGCTCCTTTGATCCGGAGGTGGCCCAGCTCAGCATTAACACCATCTGCCGCAAGGCCAATGAGCTGTGGCGCGGGCCGGTGACCAATATGCTCATCGACGCCACCGAGCCGGCAAGGGCCTGGGCCATCCACCGCCGTGCCGAGTACGCCTGCGAACAGCTTGAAGCCGGCGTGAGCCTGGAGGCCATCGTCTCCAAATTTGATGATGACCGCATCGCCGAGGTCGAAAAGAACGCGGGTGTTCTGCTCTCCGGCATGGTGGGCGAACCGGTGAGCATCAAGGTGCGCCGGATTGAGCCTGCTGCCCGCAGAACCTCCAAGCTGGCCCAGAAATACTGGTCCTTTGACCCCTCGGTCGACATCACCGTGACTGTGGGCGACAACGTGGCCGAAATGGACGGCTTTGTCCATGATATTATCCCCAGGGTTGTGAAAGGGGAATGTCAGGATGTGGCCTGGGCCGTGCCTCTTGGCGCAGCGGTCATGGATGAGCTAGCCCTGTGCGCCTGCAGTATTCTGAATGTGACCGTGCCCGCGGCTGTGGCGGCTGCCATGAAAAAGCATGAGCCCGCGGAGGCGGCGGAAATTGCTGAAAAAGCCGCGCACCTGACCCGGGCCATCCCGGGCGGCAAGTTCGCAGCCCAGAAGGTTGCGGCGCTGGCCCTCAGTATTGTGGAATACCAGGCATAGCCTGTAAACAGCATCCCCTCTTCAACAGTGTGACCGCCCGCGAATCCGAGGATTTTGGGATTCGCGGGCGGTGTCTGTCTGCGGCGGGGCGCTTTAAAGGAGAAAGGGTAAAATAAAATGACAAAAAAAGAGATGGAACGCATTTTAACTGCGGTGCGCTCCGGCGCCATGGACGTCGGGGACGCCCTGGAGCAGATGCAGGAAATGCCCTACAAAGATCTGGAATACGCCAAGGTGGACTATCACAGAGAGCTGAGAAACGGCTTTCCCGAGGTTATCTACAGCCCTGGGAAAAGCCTCGAGCAGATCCAGGGCATTGTGGCCGATATGCTTGCGCGCACAAAAGGCAATATCCTGGCCTCCCGGGCCGATGAGCAGGTCTATGCGGCCATCCGGGAGCTGACCGAAGACGCCGTCTATTACAAGGACGCCCGGTCGGTGGTGGTCAAGCGCCAGGAATACCCGGTATCCGAGGAATATATCGCAGTGGTGACCGCAGGCACCTCGGACATCCCGGTGGCTGAGGAGGCGGCTGTGACCGCCATGGTCATGGGCAACGCGGTGCGGCGGCTGTATGATGTGGGCGTGGCTGGTATCCACCGGCTTTTAGACAACGTGGAGGTCATCAACCGGGCCCGGGTCATCATTGTGGTGGCAGGCATGGAGGGCGCGCTGGCCTCAGTGGTCGGTGGTCTCACGGACAAGCCAGTGATCGCTGTGCCCACCAGCATCGGTTATGGAGCCAACTTTGGCGGCATCTCCGCCCTGCTGGGCATGCTGACCTCCTGCGCCAGCGGCATCGGCGTGGTCAACATCGACAACGGCTTTGGGGCGGCCTGTATGGCCTCGAAAATCAACCAGCTTTAGGAGGCATTCATGAAAATCGTGTATTTTGACTGCTTTGCGGGCATCAGCGGCGATATGACCCTCGGGGCCTTTCTGGACTGCGGCGTGAGCCCGGAGACCCTGCGGCAGGAGCTTGAAAAGCTTGGCCTGCCTGGCTTTCACCTTGAGATTGAAAAGACAAAAAAGCGGGGGATCACCGGCACCAGCTGCCGGGTAGCCGCCGACCGGGAGGAGCACTGCCACCGCCATTTTGCAGAGATTCAGGAGATGATTGAAAGCAGCAGCCTGGACGCACCGGTCAAGGCCACAGCCCTGTCCATGTTTGGCCGGGTGGCAAAAGCGGAAGGAAAGGTACACGGCGTACCGCCCGAAAAGGTCCATTTCCATGAGGTGGGGGCCGTAGATTCCATTGTGGACATTGTGGGCGCGGCCATCTGCGCCCACGCGGTGGCAGCGGATAAAATTCTGGCCTCTGCGGTGAACACAGGCCAGGGCTTTGTGGCGTGCGCCCACGGCGTCCTGCCAGTGCCGGCGCCAGCCACCGCCGAGATTCTGGCAGGCTCAGGCTTTGAGGTTTACGCCCGCTGCGCCGGGGGCGAGGCCGTGACGCCGACCGGCGCGGCCATTCTGGCAGATCTGGCCAGCCCCGCAGACGGTTTTCCCGCCATGCGTATCCACCGGGTAGGCTATGGCTTTGGCGAGCGTGAGTTTGAGGTGCTTAACGCCCTGCGCGTCTTTATCGGCGGGGACGAGGCTTGATCGCTCCGCGCCTGAGCCGTCCAGTAACGATCTTTAAAAACCTGACAGACATTGTCAGGTTTTTCAGAGTGTAGACAAATGTTATTATGAAGAGGTGAAGCGTTAAAGGGAGGATTGTTTAATGGAGAATGAAGAATTGAGAATGTAGAATGATTGCCCCCTTTTTCTGACGAAAAAGCGATTGAAACAGCGGCCTTTGGCCGCAAATCCAATCAAAATGCACAGCATTTTGTTCCTCTAATTCTCCATTCTGCATTCTCAATTCTCCATTGAAATTGCCTCTTGCTTTAACTTTACAACCACATTTTGACTTTTCGACACCCTGAAAAACCTGACAGACATTGTCAGGTTTTTTTGGTATAATGGTACAAAGAGCCAAAAGGAAACAGAGGGAGGAAATCAATGAGTGAAGCGTATCTTAATCTGACAGCCGAAAACCTGGACAGCCAGCATGTGTGCTGTGCCATAGCCGACAAAAAGCACCAGTGCGGTGTGGCGGCAAAAAAGAAATGGCTGCGGGAGCGGCTGGACGAGGGCCATGTTTTCAGGAAGCTGGATGACCGGGGGAAGGTCTTTATCGAGTACGCGCCCCTCGAGACTGCCTGGACGCCGGTGCTGGGGGACAACTACCTGTATATCTACTGCCTGTGGGTGGCCGGGTCTTTTAAAGGAAAGGGCCACGGGGCCGCGCTGCTGGACTACTGCATCGAGGACGCAAAAGCGCGCGGGAAATCCGGTGTGTGCGTGCTGAGCGCCAGAAAGAAAAAGCCTTTTATGGCAGATAAGAAGTTTTTTATGAAATATGGTTTCGAGACCGTTGACACCACAGACGACGGCTACGAGCTTCTGGCCCTGTCCTTTGATGGGAGCCTGCCCCGCTTTGCCCAGAATGTCAAAAAACAGGCCATTCCGGGCAAGGAGCTGACCATTTACTACGGTATGCAGTGCCCCTTTATCCCAAACTGCATTGAGCAGGCAAAGGGCTACTGCGAGGCCAACGGCATCCCTCTGGAGCTGGTGGCCGTGGACAGCCTGGAGGCCGCCAAGGCAGTGCCCTGCGTGTTTAACAACTGGGCTGTTTTTAAGGACGGACGGTTCGAGACCGTCCACCTGTTAAACGAGGGCCAGCTGAAAAAACTGCTGGCCAAATAGGCGTTAGGAAAGGAGACAGAGATGGCAAAAGCAAAGCTGAAAATTAGTTTACCCTGCAGCGTCTCCGCCCTCTGGCGGGTGGTCACCGACAACACCGACAGCGGCTGGCGCAGCGACCTGAGCCGGATCGAGGTTCTGGACGAAAGGCGGTTTGTGGAATACACCACAAAGGGCTACCCCACACACTTTACCGTCACCGCTTTCGAGCCCTGTAAACACTACGCCTTCGATATGGAAAACGGCAATATGAAGGGCCGGTGGGAGGGCCTTTTCAGCGAGGAGGACGGTCAGGCCGTCCTTACCTTTACCGAGGAGGCGGCGCCCAAAAAGTTCTTTATGCGCCCCTTTATCGGCCCCTACCTGAAAAAGCAGCAGGCCCGGTACGCGGCTGACCTGGAAAAAGAGCTGATGAAAGAAAAATAAGCGCGAAAAACAGCGTGCGGACAGGATATTCCGCGCGCTGTTTTTTTTCAGATGTTCGATTTTTTTATCAGCCGGAACAGAGAAAATGACCGGCAGGAAGCTCGACGCATAAAAAAATCGAGACAAAGCAAACCGAATGTGATATAATATCCCTAATGAAAAAACAGTATTAAAGTGCTAAAAGCACCAAAATAAATAGTGGTTTCCGGGACACATGTCAATCAACCGGCACACAGACGCTCAATGGGCGCTGTGTGCCGGTTTTTTTATTGGCCTGCGGCGCCCGGGAGCCCGGGGAGGAAGAATATGCTCATATCCAAAGCGCAGATTATGGTGAAGGGGGAGACCAGCGGCAGGGACTGTGAAGCTGGGCAGCTCCTGAAGATTGTTTACGAGGGGATGCCGGACTGTCCGCGGTGCAGCGCGCCCATGAGCGTGCGCGACCACTTCTGGCGTGTGGTTATCGGCATGGACGGCGTCCGGAGGAAAATACGGCCGCGACGCCTGGTCTGCACCTGCGAGACCTGCGCGCTGCACACCCGGCCGCAGCGCAACCTGCCCCAGGGGGTTGTGCCCGGCCGCCAGTACAGCGCTGAGGTGCACCAGGCCATCGCCGAGGGCCGCAGCGATGTGCCCTGCGCTCCAAACACCATTCACCGCATTTACAGATGGCTCCTGAGCCTGGCTGTTTTTGTGCTGTCCTGCGGGCTTTTTATGCCCGATTGTGAAAACGTTAACGAAGTGGCTGGCAGAGCGCAGCATCCCCTGGAGCGTCTGAGGGATAAAGCCGGAGGCGGTGAGCAGTGGTTTGCCCGGGTGGTGGAGAGGGCCGCCGGCCGGGGCGGGGGTTTGCACTGGGTTTAGGATGTGATTGACATAGGAATAGGGTAAACTCACGGTATCATCTCAAAAAGATGAAATTTCTGATGATTGAGGAGGTACAATGATGAAAACCCAAAACAAAGGTCCGGAAACATCCCGCGGCCTTGTTCATTGTGCAGAAAATTCAAAAACGGACAAAGAGATTGCGGTCACCCTGTGGGAAAACCGCCCTGTGGTAGGGAGCCGGCAGGTGGCCCGGGACTTTGAGCGGGCCCACAAGAGCGTGCTGAGGCGTATTACCCTGCTGAGGCGGGAGACATCGGCACAAAATTGCGCCGATCTTTTTATGAGCTCTACTTATGTCGACCAGTACGGAAGAACACAGAAGGAATACCTCATCACCCGGGACGGCTTTGCCCTGCTGGTCATGGGCTTTACCGGCGCCCAGGCCCTTTCCTGGAAGCTCCGGTACATCCAGGCTTTTAACGCCATGGAGGAACAGCTCCGCAGGCAGGCGCTCTCCATGCCCCAGGATAAGGCCCTGCTGGCCGCCGCGGTGCTGGAGGCCGAGAAGGTCATGGCCGGGCTGCGGGCAGAGGCCGACTACGCGAAGCGTGTCCTTGACAGCACGGCCCTCATCCCCATCACCGGCATCGCCAAGGATTACGGCATGACCGCGGATTTTATGAACCGCCTGCTCCACAGTCTGGGCGTCCAGTTCAAAAAAGGGAAGCGCTGGTATTTGTACGAGGCCTGGCAGGACGCAGGCTACGCGGCCACCAACACCGACACCATCCGCAAAAAAGACGGCAGCGTCAAGGTGGTGGAGAGCCTGCAGTGGACCCAGAAAGGCAAACGCTTTATCCGCGGGCTGCTGGCCGAAAATAACATCTACCCTGTACTGGAGCGTGGCAGCCATGAACTTTGTGACTGAGTTTCTGAGCTTTATGGCCTGGCTCATGGCACGGCCGCGCAGGTCCTTAGAGGTTCTGGGCCTCTGGGTGTACCTTTTTATAAAAAACAACGCCGCCGCCGTACAGGACGAGGACGGCAGTTGGTACTGGCCTGTATGGTTCGAGGTGGACAGCAGCGCGCTGCGCGCCTTCATGGACGGAATCTCCTCGAAACGCCTCTGGGAACTCCGGCAGGAG
>OIET01000821.1_pt1 | contig 20406 bp, 21 predicted proteins | sample 1581871 | NCBI WGS metagenome assembly OIET01 (sample SAMN03279760, study PRJEB24777) | human gut metagenome | isolation source: fecal sample PR121 from 1 month old male Malay infant, vaginally delivered... | place: Singapore | collected 2005-09-16
ACTTGCGTTTTATCCTTTGCTGATTTTATTCAGCTGGAATTTCAGGTTTTATGGTACTATTCTCTTTTCTATGACCCGAACCTCTTTATCTATATTAATGAAGAGATTCATCTGCCGTCCTTGACAGCTTGTTTATGATACAACATCTCGCAGGCTGTTGTCAAGCGCTTTTTTGCTTTTTTCAAAATCTTTTTTTGAAGACTTTTACTCAAAATCAGCAGCGCCTTATTGCTGACGACTTGACATAGTTTATCAGCTTTTTTATGAACTGTCAATAGGTTATTTGATTTTTTTTATAAAAAAAGCGAAATCCGTGAAGATTTCGCTTCTCAATGGCTTATTCAGGCTTATTCAGCCAGCTTTGTTTCTTTGATTTCCATGCCTAACACCTTTGATACAGACTTGTAGACAATAAATGTAATGAGCGCATTGACACCTGTTTTAATTAAATTAAATGGTATAATGACTGGAATGAGCATTGCTATAACCGCCTCAATTGGTGTTCCCATAAACAGCGGTGTGAAAATCAGATTCCAGATAACCATTGTGATCGTCATTGCCAGGGCTCCAAAGAGCAGTCCAACAACAGCGCCCTTCCGTGTACGATGCTTCTTATAAATATTGCCTGCCACTAGAACAAAGCTTCCCGTCGCAAAGAAATGCATCATAATGCCGATAATACCGCTGGCCGAGCTTACCGTTAATCCCTGTAAAATAGAGACAACCGCTGTTAAAACCAGGCCACCTAACGGCCCAAACATAAATGTACCGATCAAAATGGGGATATCCGCCGGATCATACTCTAAAAAAGGAGCTGCCGGGAAAATTGGAAAGTGAATTAAGTAGACCAATAGTATGGACATCGCTGCCAATACCGCCATTTGAGTGATCGTCTTCGTTTTGACGTTCATGATGATACCTCCTGTGGGTCTGTCAGGTCGTATTAAAAAAGCCCTTAGGTCTGTGTACCTAAGGGCTCAATACTAAGCGCATCAACTGTGCTAATTTCTTTCATCCGGACTATACCGTTGGTTCTGGATTCTAACCAGATCGGCCTTTCGGCTCGTAGACTTATTGCTCCTTCGCACATCACTACCAGTGAGGAATTACACCTCGCCCTGAAACAGACATATCATTTAATTTTCTGTATACATTATAGCGCCATTCGTCTATATTGTCAAGCAGCTTGAACAATTTATTGCTATGAGAACATGTTTTTTCTGAATAATATCATTGCTACCAAAGCGGTTAGGATCACAACGATAATCACAACTGCTCCAAAATTAGCAAACGGCAGGCCCGAAACGTTCATTCCATAAAAGCTTGAGACCATTGTTGGTATTGCCATCAATATTGTAATGGAGGTTAAAACCTTCATTACAATATTCAAGTTGTTTGAAATGATCGACGCGAAAGCATCCATCGTACCGCTCAAAATATTGCTGTAAATATTGGACATCTCAATGGCCTGCTCCACTTCAATCAGCACGTCCTCTAACAGCTCGCGGTCATCTTCGTAAAGCTTGATGACACGCCCCCGCTGAAGCTTTTCAAGCACGGACTGGTTCGCTTTTAATGAAGTGGAGAAGAACACCAAACTCTTTTCCAAATCCAATAACTGGATAAGCTCTTTGTTTTTCATCGAACGATGCAGTTCCTTCTCGATTTCGGTGCTCATTCGGTTAATATGTCTCAGGTAAACCAGGAACCGGGTCGCAACACGGTAAAGCATCTGAAAAATAAACCGGGTTTTCAGATTTGTAAAAACATGCTTTACCCGGCCCTTTGCAAAGTCATCGATAATGGTATTGCTTTGCAGACAGACCGTTATAATGTTCTCATGGGTTTCGATAATCCCAACCGGTATGGTACTGTATAAAACCATCTGTGAGGTTTTATCCACTATGGGTACATCGATGGTTATTAATGCCTGATTCATATCCTCATCAAGCTCGACACGTGAGATTTCTTCTTCATCCAGTGCGGCACGGAGAAAATCCTCTTCTACATTTAATTGATCTGAAATTGACAGAAGCTCTTCCTCTGTGGGATTTACCATGTTAATCCAGGCATGCTTTTCAATTTCATCAATTTCTACAATTTTTCCATCAATCGTTTTGTAAATATTGATCATTTTGACCTCCCTCGTTAGAAAGCGGTCAAAATATATGCTGATATTATGACCGCTTGATTATTCAATTTTAGTAAGCGCTTCTCTCCAGGGTCTGCGTCCATAATATCACTCCTTTTTGTATCTTAAGGGCTTATCACAAAGAAAAAACCTTCACATAAAACATGAAGGTACTGTTTAGGATTGTGCCCTCTACCTACTATACGTGTTTGAAAGAATAATGTCAATCTTTTTTTATTTTTACTCTCGTTAAACTTGTGTTAAAATAAAGTAGAGTTGGGTAGAAATCTCCTGGAGGTGACACATATTTTGAAAGTAAAGAGAAAGCTCCCCCTTTTAATGATTCTGTTAGTGGTGATACCGCTTTTAATATTATCTTCCATTATAAGCATTTATATGTCAAGAAGCTCTTTGGAGATGCGAAAGCAGGCCCTGTCAGATGTTTCTGAATCCATCGCCAACTATCTGGAAGAGTTTTACAAAACACAAATGGATGATCTGGAATTCACAGCTCAGATTCCCGCTTTCGCCAAGAGTCTGAGCGATCCGTCAAACTCTGAGCTCCTGGAGCCGGCGCAGCAGCTCCTGAACATCAGCGCTAAAACAAACAGCGTTGTCAATCGCAATTCAATCATCGACCTGTCCGGAAATGTCGTGGCTTCATCGGACCCTAACTATCAGGGGACAAACGTGAGGGATTCAAGCATGTTCAAAACATTGATTGAGCAAAACAAGGATTCCTACAATGAAGTTGTGGACACGCCGTCCAACGGCAGTAAATGCCTCGCATTGGCCATAAAGATATACGATACTTCCCAAAAACCCATCGGAATTTTAAACCGCAATGTCAGTATTGGAAGTATTAACCAGCAGATCAGCCAGCGCAAGGTGGGCGACAGCGGCTATGTCTATATTCTGGACTCCAAGGCCAAACAGCTTTCTACAATTATGGAGGAAGGTCTCTCCTCAGAAGAAAGTCAGGAGAACGCCCTCAATAATGACGCAGATCTGAAAAAGTTCATATCCGATGTTGAAAACAACCGACTAAAGAGCAACACTGGATTCTTTACCTATAACTATGATGGTACCCCTGTTATTGCCAATTACGAAAAGATCCCTACCTCTGGCTGGGTCGTGGTTGTCTGTATGACGCAAACCGAGGTTTTTAAAGAGGCCAACACCCTGCAGACCATGCTGCTTCTCACTACATTGACGATTACACTGGTCGCTCTGTTTATCGGAATTCAGCTTGCCAAAACCATTACGAACCCTCTTACCTATCTGACCGAAAAGATCAAGCAGATTCAGCATGAAAACTTTTCTGTGCGCTGTGAAATTCCAGGAGACGATGAGTTTCACGAGCTGGCTGACAACATCAATCAGATGACTGAAACCCTGGAAATCAGCAAGCATGAGCTGGTGAAAACAAATGAACTTTTAAAGAAGTCGGCTTATATTGACGGGCTGACCAACATTCCAAACCGTAAGTCTATTTATCACACAATGGACACGCTGTTCAGAAAATACAACAATCAGGCTCTTTTTCTTTTTGACCTTAACGGTTTTAAAACCATCAATGATACCTTCGGACATCATATGGGCGACGCCGCACTCAATGCTGTCGCCAAAATTCTAAAGGGCATTGCCAGCGATAATGTTTTCCCTGCCCGTCTGGGCGGTGATGAATTCCTGATATTTATCAATAATTATTCAAATCCAAAGGATGTTTTGGATTTAGCGGAAAATATCCTTCGGAATATCGAAAATATTAAAAATCTCAGAGAGCACCCTGTCAATCTTTCTGCCAGTCTGGGGATCACTTTCCTCAAGGATGATACCATTAACCGCAGCCAGTGGATACGCCAGGCTGATGAGGCCATGTACGATGCCAAGCATAATGAGTCCTCCGCTTATGCCATCTATGAAAAAGAAGCTGATTTGTTTCATGAAGATTGAGACGAATTACCCAAAAAGATCCTTAAAAATCGCCTTAAATGCGATTTTTAAGGATCTTTGTCGTTTTTCAATCATTCTTAAAATAAAAATTTTTATTTTTACTTTTTTCTTCTTTTTTGTTTAAACCAAAATTTCGCCGGGTAAGTAATTAACCGTAAACCAAAAGAACATTTTTTAGGAGGTGTTTCTCACATGAATAAACCAAGTTCGCAAAGCACTGGACCTAAAAAGACCTTAACCTTATTTGGCTTCTTTGCCATTACTGCTTCAATGGTTATGACGGTCTATGAATATCCAACCTTTGCATCATCTGGTTTCCAGCTTGTATTTTTCTTATTACTTGGTGGATTTTTATGGTTCATTCCTGTTGCTCTCTGCGCCGCTGAAATGGCGACGGTCGATGGCTGGCAGGACGGTGGTATTTTTGCCTGGGTCGGAAATACACTTGGTGAACGATGGGGTTTTGCCGCAATCTTTTTTCAATGGTTCCAAATAACCGTCGGTTTTGTCACCATGATTTATTTCATTCTCGGCGCATTCTCGTATGTGTTTGACTTCCCTGCACTCAGCAGCAATCCGACCATACAGTTTATCGGCGTATTAGTTGTCTTCTGGGCCTTGACCTTCTCTCAGCTCGGCGGAACCAAGTACACCGCGATCATTTCAAAAGTCGGCCTGATTGTCGGGATCATTATTCCGGCCATTATTCTTTTCGGTCTGGCGATTGCTTACTTTACAACCGGCGGTCCGCTGAATGTCGAAATCAGCGCAAAAGCATTCATTCCTGATTTTTCTAAAATCAATACGCTGGTAATTTTCGCTTCATTCGTTCTGGCCTTCATGGGTGTTGAAGCTTCTGCCTCACACGTCAATGAGCTGCAGAACGCCAACAAGAACTATCCGCTGGCCATGTTTATGCTGGTCATTATGGCCATTATCTTAAACACCATCGGTGGTATGGCGGTTGCGGCTTCCGTTCCGGCAAGCGAATTAAGCATGAACTCTGGTGTTGTCCAGGCGTTCGCCGCTTTGATGAATCATGTTAATCCACATCTTGGATGGCTGGTTAAAATCATTGCCTGCATGATTGCGGTCGGCGTTATGGGCGAAGTAAGCGCCTGGGTTGTCGGCCCTTCAAGAGGTCTTTACACCACAGCACAAAAAGGTATCTTACCTGGTGTTTTCAAAAAAGTCAACAAACACAATGTTCCTGTTCCGCTGATTATGGTACAGGGCGTTATCGTCACCATTTGGGCAGCTGTTCTGACCTTTGGCGGCGGCGGCGCAAACATTTCATTCTTAACTGCAATTTCACTGACCGTTGTGCTTTATCTGGTCGGTTATATTCTCTTCTTTATCGGCTACTTTGTTCTTGTCTACAAACACAAGGATCTCAAACGTGCTTACCAGGTACCTGGCGGCACAGCTGGTAAGACCATTCTGGCAGGCATCGGCTTGATTATGTCGGTTGCTACCTTTATTATCTCTTTCTTCCCGCCATCTCAGCTTGCAGCGACAAACGACGGAAAATACGAAACGGTTCTGATGATCAGTTTTATCCTGGCTGTTATCGTACCATTCATCATTTACGCACTGCATGATAAGAAGGGCAAGAAGATTAAAGAACCGCAGCATGTTACCATGGCAGACCGTCCAGGTCATTTCAATTACATCAGTTTAAGAGGCCGTGGCGAACATCATATTAATCCAGATCCTGAAGATTACATGAATCAGGAAACCGCGCCGATTGCTGACCCAGCCCAGGAGGCCGCAGCTGCAGCGCAGACCGCTCAAACGAGCAAAGCGGACAAGCTGTCCACTAAAAAATAACTTATTTTACGCTGTGTCGTCAATTATCATTGGCTTGACATAAATAAATTTAATTCAAACATTTTTAGGAGGTAATCAAAATGTTATATTCAAAAGATGATCAGGACAAATTAAAGGATCGCTACTTAACCCCAATTTTTGGTACAGAAGCAAGTGATGAACCCTTACCCAAATACAAACTTCGCAAGGACCCAGTTGAACCGGAGGTTGCTTACCGCTTAATCAAAGATGACTTATTGGATGAAGGAAGTGCCAGACTGAACCTTTCTACCTTCTGCCAGACTTACATGGAACCAGAAGCTACAAAAATCATGGCTGAAACACTTGAAAAAAATGCGATTGATAAATCGGAATACCCTCAGACAACTGAACTCGAAAACCGTTGTGTCAATATGATTGCTGATCTGTGGCATGCACCGGATGATGAAAAATTCTTAGGCACCTCTACCGTAGGTTCTTCCGAAGCTTGTATGCTTGGTGGTATGGCCATGAAATTCAGATGGCGTAACAATGCGATCAAGCAGGGCTTAGATGTAAAAGCTAAAAAGCCAAACCTGGTTATCTCCTCTGGTTATCAGGTATGCTGGGAAAAATTCTGTGTGTACTGGGATATCGAAATGCGTCTCGTACCCCTGGATGAACAGCATATGAGCATGAACATGGATACCGTTATGGATTTCGTTGATGAATACACCATCGGTATTGTCGGTATCATGGGGATTACCTACACTGGTAAATTTGACGACATCAAAGCTCTGGATACTTTAGTCGAAGACTATAACCAGAAAAACCCTAAATTCCCAATTTACATCCATGTCGACGGCGCTTCCGGCGGTATGTTTGCACCGTTTATTGAACCAGACCTGGAATGGGACTTCCGTCTTAAAAATGTTGTTTCCATCAATACTTCCGGTCATAAATACGGCCTGGTATATCCAGGTATTGGCTGGGTATTATGGAGAGATGAAAAATGGTTGCCGAAGGAACTGATCTTCAGCGTCAGCTACTTAGGCGGCAGCCTGCCGACAATGGCCATTAACTTCTCACGCTCTGCAAGCCAGATCATCGGACAGTATTACAACTTCTTACGTTATGGCTATGAAGGCTACAAGAAGATTCACGAAAGAACAAGAGACGTTGCCATGTATATCTCTAAAGAACTGGAAAAAACCGGTTTGTTTGAAATCTACAACGATGGCTCCAACTTACCAATCGTCTGCTGGAAGATGAAAAAAGACGCAAATAAAGAATGGAACTTATATGACCTTGCTGACCGTATCCGCATGAAGGGCTGGCAGGTACCGGCTTATCCGCTGCCGGAAAACTTACAGGACGACATTATCCAGAGAGTCGTTGTCCGTGCTGACTTAAGTGAACAGCTTGGCGTTCTGCTCATGGAAGACATGAACCGCGCGATCAAGGAACTGGACGAAGCACACATTCTGCCACATGGCGGCGACCAGGTTAACAACAAGGGCGTATATGGTTTTACGCACTAATAAGAACATCAAAACCGTTTGATGTTTTCCTCTCCTAACCAATAGAACAGGAGTGTCTCCTATCCACTCCTCTAATCCACTACAACCCGTATCGCGGCGATACGGGTTGTTTTTTAATGGCTGCATTGTCGTCCAGGCGCTGTTGTGGTATAGTTAGTAGCAGACGCAGCGGCTACGCCCTACGCCATTTCACAGCATCAAAGGAGTAAAATCATGATACAGGACATTGAACCTTACCGGCTGGCAAATGAATATGAACCAGCCCCGCCAAAAAAGGATGCTTATATTTTATGGTACAAGGAGGATTACATTCTTCTCAGGCACAGCGATGAAGCCATTTCCTTTCCCCGCTTTTCGGACATCCCACCGGACATGGCCGGGCGTTATGCCTATCTTTTTTCGGTGGGCCAGGACACCTTTTACCTCTCCGAAGCGCCTGAGGCTGCTTTTAACGAGGACTTTTATCTCGAAAACATGCAGGTCCTGCGCCGCACAAGCCCCCGCTACCTGACCTATGCCGGGCTGGTCGGCTACCAGCTGTATAACTGGTACCGGAACCGCCGTTTCTGCGGCCGCTGCGGCGAGCCCATGAAACCTGCCGCCAATGAGCGCATGCTTTACTGTCCGGAATGCGGCAATCTGGAATACCCAAAAATCTCCCCTGCTGTCATCGTCGCAGTGACAGACGGCGACCGTATCCTCATGTCCAAATATGCCGGGCGGGCTTTTAAAAAATATGCATTGCTCGCTGGCTTTGCCGAGATCGGCGAGACCATTGAGGAAACGGTCAAGCGCGAGGTCATGGAGGAGGTCGGCCTTAAGGTAAAGAACATCCGCTATTATAAAAGCCAGCCGTGGCCCTTTTCAGATTCTCTTCTCTTTGGCTTTTTTGCAGACCTGGACGGTGACGATACCATCACTTTGGATGAAAATGAACTGGCGGTTGCCGAATGGTTTACGCGCGACGAGATGCCGGTCAAGGCTGATGGCTTTAGCCTCACCAATGAGATGATGATGCAGTTTAAAAATGGCCTTTACTAAAGGGACTCGTACATCATAAAAAACCAACCCGTATCGTGGCGATACGGGTTGGTTTTTGTTTAAACCAGAAACCGGATATGCTCTGGATTTTTATTCTTCAGAAAATCAAAAGCCTGCTTGATGGTGTTCTGGATCATATCTCCGTCCAGATCCATCAGTCTGAAAAGTGTTTTTACAAAATAAAAGCACATCTGGTCTTTTCCAAATTCAATCTCGCGTTCATAGTAGTTAATGAACAGTTCTTTTCGGGAACCAAACTCAGCCATTGCAATAACATCCAAGTCCTCGTCTGTATAGGATTTGTTTAAAAAATCAAGGCATGAGCGGTTAAGTGTTTTAGTGATGGACAAGCGTCCGCCATTATCCACATCCTTAACCAGCACCTCGTAATACAGCAGAGTATTGTGGGGGTCGGATAGAATCGCATTGTAATACAGCACCAGTGTAAAGCAATACTTGGTGTAAAGGTTCAAGTCTTTTTCTGACGCTTCAGAAACATAATCATAAAGCGCCATAAAAAAGGTATTGTAAATATCAGAAATCATATCATCTTTTTTCTTAAAGTAATATGTGATTGTTCCCAGCTTTACATTAGCATAATCCGCTATATCCTGGATACCTGTTTTATTATAGCCATTTTCATAAAAAAGCTGCTTGGCTGCATTAATAATGTTCTGTTTGGTGAGCGTCCCTTTTTTTGATTTAGCTACCATTAACAGTTCCTTTCTCGTTAATTTGGGGTGGGGTTTTTACTGTAAAAATTATTTATTCACTATTAAAATTGGATATTGGTTTTATTATATCTATTTTTTGAAAAAAAGTCCATAAAAAAATAAGAAAGCTTTGATTTTACGAGATTTTATCTTAATAAAAAACAGTGTTGACTCCGAGGAGGCAACACTGTTTTTTATTTTTATTTCATGAGCAGCTCATCACTCTCCAGAAGATTGGCGTGGGGCTCCTTGTCAAAGACTTCCCGCACCTTTTCGTCGTCGTCTTCATCAATCTTAAAAATGATAATGGCGTTGGAGGTGTTCTGCGGCAGGAAGGAGTAGGCATACTCAATATTGACGCCGCCTTCTGTCAGCAGCTCAACCATATCGCTCATTCCGCCTGGGCGGTCTGGAATCTCAACCGCCATGACATTTGTTTCATTCGCCATGATATGCGCTTCTCTGAGCGCCTCCAGCCCTTTATCCGTATTCTGTAAAATCAGGCGGACAACGCCGTAGTCAGCGGTCTCCGCGATGGTTAAGGAACGGATATTAACGTCTTCGGCCTTTAATACCTTGAGCATCTCGCTCAGGCGGCCTTCTCTGTTTTGTATAAATACAGATACCTGTCTGATCATATTCTGCCTCCTGTTTCTCTGTTTTCCTTTTTAAACAACGTCCATATTAACATCTGCATAGGTGGCCATATCGCGGTTCATGGCAACTGCGGCATCCAGCAGATAAAAAGCCAGAGCAGCCCCGCTGCCTTCGCCCAGGCGCATATCCATGTGTAAAAACGGTGCAAAATCCAACAGCTCTGAACCAAATTTTGCGCCCTTTTCATCAGAAGCATGCGAGCAGATCAGGTAATCCTTGACCTCTGGTTTCAGGGCAATGGCAATGGCGGCGGATGCGGTAGAAATATAGCCGTCAACCACAACCGGCACATGGCAGGCCGCGCCTGCGAGCATGACGCCTGTCATGGCCGCGATTTCCAGACCGCCGACCTTTGACAGGATATCGACCGGGTCGTTTTTATCCGGTTTGTTTAAAGCGATAGCATCGCGGATAACCTGTGCTTTGTTTTTTGTCAGGTCTTCTGAAAGGTTGGCGCCCACACCGGTAATTTCCTCTGGATCAACATCGCCCAAAACGGCAAAAATCGCAGTGCTTGGGGTTGTGTTTCCAATGCCCATCTCACCGGTTCCCAGAACCCTGTAGCCTTTTTCAATGGCTTCATTGGCGGCTTCAATGCCGATTTCCAGCGCTTTGACTGCTTCTTCACGGGTCATGGCAGGTTCCCTGCGCATGTTGGCGGTGCCGCGGCGGATTTTCTTATCCACAGCGTCACAGTCTGCCGGAAGGTCTGGGATCATGCCAACATCATAGACGAAAACATCGGCGCCTGCCAGGCGGCTCAGCACGCCGACACCTGTCCTGTAGGCCGCGATCATGGGGGTCATCAGCTCTGTGAATACCTGCGGCGCGGCAGAAACGCCTTCGTCGCACACACCGTGGTCGCCTGCAAAGCAGAGCACTGCCTTTTTCTTAATATCCGGGATGACCTCTCCGGTAATGGCTGAAAGCTGTTCAGCAATATTTTCCAGAACACCTAAGCTTCCCACTGGTTTTAAAAGGATGTCAATGCGTTCTCTCGACTGCTTTTTGGCCGCTTCGTCAATTTTCTGGATTTTATCCAAGGTTTCCTGTAATAAACTCATTTTATTTCCCTCTCAAGTTAATTTCTTTTTCTAATATAGTATTATATCATTACCGCTTGTGCGATAAAAGATGATTTCATGCGAATTCGGGTTAATTTTCGACCTCGCCTCTGAGATCAATGGCGTCGCAGACTTCACGCATCCCCAGGATCACTTCCTCAATAACATCTCCGAGGTCCATTTCCAGCCGCTCACAGCCCTTTTTAATGATCTCACGGTCGACGCCTGCGGCAAACCCTTTGCTTTTAAACTTCTTTTTAACAGACTTGGTCTCCAGATCCAGCACGCTTTTAGACGGGCGCATAATGGCCGTGGCGTTGACCAGGCCCGTCAGCTCGTCAATGGTGTAAAGGACCTTTTCCATCTGCGACTGTGGCTCGATATCCACGCAGATTCCATAGCCATGGCTGGCCACTGCCCGGATGATTTCGGGGTCGATGTCACGCTCCTGCATAATTTCCTGAACCTTTACACAGTGCTGGTCCGGATACTTTTCATAATCCAGGTCATGGAGGAGTCCGACGATTCCCCATTTTTCCTCATCCTCGCCGTATTTCCGCGCAAAATGGCGCATAACACCTTCTACCGCCAGGCCGTGCTTTACCAGCGCGTCACTCTCATTGTATTCCTTCAGAAGAGCCAGGGCTTCATCTCGGGTTAACATTTTTGACATATTCTGCCTCCTGTTATTTAAAATATTTATTTTGGACGTCATATACCGGCATTTCGTGTCCGGTCCACAGTTTAAAAGCGTCTGCCCCCTGCCAGAGCAGCATGCCCAGACCGCCGACGGTTTTACAGCCCTGTTCTTCCGCCATTTTTAGAAGCTTGGTTTCTCTGGGGTTGTATACAATGTCAGATACCACAAGCCCGGGATGGAGCAGGCCTTTGTCCTTAATCACCGACTGACCGGATCTTGGTGCCATGCCAATCTGGGTAGCATTGGTGAACAGCGCCGCGCTCTCAAGCGCTTTGCTGAGCTGAACGGTGTCCGTAATGCTGTAGGCCGAGGCGATGCAGCCAGTGTGCCTGTTGATATCATCGGCGATTTTAACGGCTTTGTCCAGGCTCCGGTTAAAGATCACAATTTCTGCCACACCATCCAGGGCCGCCTGTATGGCAATTGCCCGGGCCGCACCGCCGGCCCCGGCCAGCACCACCTTTTTATGGATAACATCCACGCCATATTCGCGCAGCATCCGCATATAGCCGCTGCCATCGGTCGTATAGCCCTTTAATACACCGTTCTCGCTGACGACCGTGTTGACAGCCTCCATGAGCTTCGACGCTGGTGAGAGCTCATCGACCAGCTCACACATTTTTGTCTTGTTTGGCATGGTCAGGTTCCAGCCCCGGGCATTCAGAAGCTTCAGCCCTTTTACGGCTTCTGCCAGCTGCGTCTCGCCAACCTCAAAGGCAAGGTAGGCATAATCTAGCCCCAATAGGGAAAAGGCCAGGTTGTGCATTGCCGGCGATACACTGTGGGCCACAGGGCTCCCCAGCAGACAGATCAATTGTGTTGTTCCTGTAATCTCTACCATCACGCTTATTCCTCACTTTTATCAAATCGTTATTGCTATTATAGCACAAATTTTCTAAAGAGGATGGACTATATAAAATTCAAAGGGTATCGCGGCAATACCCTTTGAATAAACCTTATAAAAAAACAGGAGACCGCCGCCGGCGTGTCTCCTGTTCGGATTCGAGCTTTAGAAAATTGATACAACAGAGCCCTGGTAGGTATCTTCGATGAATTTTTTCACATCGTCACTCTTTAAGGCTTCCATTAAGGCTTTGGTTTTGTCAGAGTTTTCATCGCCTTCGCGGACTGCTACAACATTAGCGTAGGTCTGGGCAGCTTCAGAATCTTTTTCTTCTTTGGCTAAAGCGTCAGTAACCTTTAAATCTGCCTGTAATGCGTAGTTGCCGTTGATGACAGCCATGTCAACATCCTGTAAGGAGCGGCCAAGCTGTGCGGCTTCCAGCTCCTGAACATTTAAGTTTTTTGGATTTTCTGTGATATCTTTAGGTGTAGCGGACAGTCCAGCATCAGGATTTAATTTAATCAGTCCATTCGCTTCCAGCAACAGCAAAGCGCGTGCTTCATTGGTTGTGTCGTTTGGAACCGCAATGGTTGCGCCATCACTCAGCTCAGCAAGCGATTTTGTTTTTCCAGCATATAAACCAAGTGGTTCATAATGAACTGCCCCGGCTGATACCAGTTTAGTGCCATTTTTTTCGTTAAATTCATCCAGATAAGGCTTGTGCTGGAAGTAATTCGCATCCAGCTCTTTGTTTTCAAGCGCCATATTCGGCTGCACATAATCCTGGAATTCAGTAATCTTAAGCGTATATCCCTTTTCCTTCAGAACATTTTCAGCTGCTTTTAGAATTTCAGCATGAGGGGTCGGCGATGCGCCCACCACGATGGTTTTATCATCCGAGCCAGAGGCTGATCCCCCGCCGGAAGAGCTGCAGCCTGCGGCCATCACTGTCACAAGGCCTAACGCTACCAGTACAGACAATACTTTTTTAAATTTCATCCTTCTTTTCCTCCTGGAAATTATTTTCTCTTATCCTGCTTTTCAGCGATCTTCATCCCGATTTCCTGGAATACCTGAACCACCAGAACCAGCAGTACAACAGTCACAATCATCACGCCGTTCTCGTAACGGTAATACCCGTAACGGATGGCAATATCACCGAGGCCGCCGCCGCCCACAATACCAGCCATGGCTGAATAGCCCAGGATGGTGGTGGTCGAAATGGCTGCGCCCACGATCAGCGAAGGCTTGGCCTCCGGCAGAAGCACCTTGCAGATTACCTGGAAAGGGCTGGCTCCCATAGAAAGCGACGCCTCAATCAGTCCCTTATCCACCTCACGGAGTGAGGATTCCACCATACGCGCGATAAACGGCGCAGCCGCCATAACCAGCGGCACAATGGTCGCATTGGAGCCAATAGTGGTACCGGTAATGAAGCGTGTGATCGGGATAACCGCGATCAGCAGGATCAAAAACGGAATGGAACGGGTAATATTAACAATAATGTCTAAAATTTTATGGACAATGGGCAGAGGCTTAACCCCATCCTTGTCACAGGCCACCAAAATAACCCCCATCGGGATTCCCAGCACATAGGAAATCAGGGTAGATGCCAAAGTCATGTACAGGGTTTGAAGCAGGCCCCACCAGATCATATTAATCATTGTGCTATCCCACATAGTCCGGCACCTCCTCCACAGTCAATCCATTGGATCTCAGATAATTCAGCACCTTGCTGGCGGTTGTGCTGTCCTCAGGCAGCTGGATGACCATCTGTCCGCGGGCAATGCCGTCGATATTTTTCATGTCCGCATACATAATGTTGACCAGCGCCTTACACTCCAGAATCATCCGGGCTATTACCGGATCATAGGACGAGCTTCCGTCAAAGACGATGCGGCAGCAGTTCTTGCCGACGTGGCCAGTGAGGTTTTCACCGTCCGGGAAAATCATTCTCCTGGCAATGGCAGTTTTTGGATTGGTGAATATTTCCTCCACACTGCCCTGCTCGGCAATATGGCTCTTATCAATAATGGCCACATGGCTGCATATTTCCTCCACCACGCTCATCTCATGGGTGATCACCACAATGGTGATGCCCAGACGCTTGTTTATATCCTTTAAAAGTGTGAGGATCGACCGTGTGGTGGTGGGGTCAAGAGCTGAGGTGGCTTCGTCACACAGCAGCACCTTCGGGTTGTTGGCCAGCGCACGCGCGATGGCAACACGCTGCTTCTGCCCGCCGGACAGCTGGGAAGGATAAGACTGCGCCCGGTCGCTGAGGCCGACGAGCTCTAAAAGCTCTGCCGCGCGCCCCTTGGCCTTGGACTTGTCATACCCCGCGATTTCAAGTGCAAATAAAATATTCTTTTCGGCAGTCCGCTGTTCCAAAAGGTTGAACTGCTGAAAGATCATCCCCATGGAATAACGTACTTTCCGAAGATCCTTTTCCGATATTTCCGAAATATCCTCACCGTCCACTAAAACGCTGCCCTCGGTTGGTTTCTCCAGCAGGTTCATACAGCGCACAAGCGTGCTTTTTCCAGCGCCGCTCATGCCGATGATGCCAAATATATCGCCTTTATGAATGGTAATATTAATATCATCCAAAGCCTTCACATCGCCACTTTTTGTATGGAAGGTTTTCCCCAAAGACCGTATCTCAATGATGGGCTGCGCCTGTTTGTTTATTGGTGTTTCCATTTCTACCTCCTCTCAAAAAGCTTGATTTTTCAAATATCATTTCGTACTCTTCCATATGGTATTGAAAGGATACACTTTTACAATTATATTCTAGATTTAAAGCCTTTGTCAAGGTATACAGCGTTCAAGTGCAAAACCTGCAATATTCATATAAATTTATTCATATATGTTTTATATGTTTTTATTATAAAGATTCTTTTCACTTTTGTCAATACTTTTGAAAAATATTCGTCTATGCCTTTTGTTCTGCGTTGAATCCCTGATTTTAAAGTGCTATAATGAGCTTTAAAAGGAATACTATTTTATGGCTATCAATTAGGAGTGAATTAAAATGATGTTTAAATTACCTGAATATATCCCACCTGACTTTCACACAGAGCATTTTGCCGGTTCTCCGGACGTTCATACCGAGCCCGCCCCCATGGACGGCGTCGTTCCAGAAAATTTTTACGCAACCTCCATTTTTCCTGAATATTTCAAGATCAACGGCCACTGGATTCTGATCCGTGAAAGCCGGATGGACTGTGTTGTCGTCATTGAGGACGGACTTCCCCACGCAGTCGAATTCCGAAACGTCAAAAAAGGCGACGCGGTTGTCATCGGCCGCAGCGACAACGGCGAAACCGGCGTCTATGTCCACCAAAATGCCTTTAACCGGAATTTCCAGGACAATACGGACAATTTTGCCTTTCGGATGAACAATTCCAGAGAGACGGCTTTTTCCAGCGATTATGACCGGCTTTACGACCTGCTGCGCTACGAAAAGGACCATGGCTACGTGGTCTGGGTGCTTGGACCGGCAGTCGCCTTCGACTACGATTCCCGAAACGCCATGTCATCGCTCATAAAATCCGGTTACGTCGACGCTCTTTTTGCCGGAAATGCCCTGGCAACCCACGATCTGGAAGCAAGCTTTTTTCATACCGCTCTGGGGCAGGACATTTATTCAAAATGCAGCTGTAAAAACGGCCATTACCATCACATCGAAACCATTAACCGTGCCCGCTCCTCCGGATCGCTTAAAAACCTGATCCATGACTATAACATCCGCGACGGCATTGTCCACGCCTGTCTGAAAAAGGACATTCCCCTGGTACTGGCCGGCTCGATCCGTGACGACGGCCCTCTGCCTGGCGTCTATTCCGATGTCTACGAGGCCCAGGACGCCATGCGGGCTTATACGCGCAGGGCGACCACCGTCATCTGTCTCGCAACCCAGCTTCACACCATCGCGACCGGCAATATGACACCCTCTTACCAGCTGGTGGGCGGCGTGGTCCGGCCTGTCTACTTCTACACCGTTGACATCTCTGAATTTGTGGTTAACAAGCTTAAAGACCGGGGCAGTCTGAGCAGCGAATCCTTTATCACCAATATCCAGGATTTTGTCGTGAATCTGGAGCGCCATCTGCTCGGCAACGGATAAACTGTTTGCCACCCGGGCAGATATCGTATATAATTTTATTTAGAAAACAATTATCTGGAGGATACTATGGGTTACAAAGAAGACTTTATCGATTTTATGGTGCGCTCCGGCGTTTTGACCTTTGGCGATTTCGTGACCAAGAGCGGCCGTAAAACACCTTATTTCATCAATACCGGCAACTATAAAACCGCCGAACAGATTTCAAAGCTGGGCGAATACTACGCAGCCTGCATCAAAGAAAATATCGGGGAGATGGATTTTATGTACGGCCCTGCCTACAAGGGCATTCCGCTCGTTATCACCTCTGCGGTTTCCCTTTACAGGGACCACGGCGTCAACATTCCCTACTGCTTTAACCGCAAGGAAGCCAAGGACCACGGTGAAGGCGGCAGCATTATCGGCTACAAGCCCCAGGACGGCGATAAGGCCATCATCATCGAGGATGTTATCACTGCCGGCTCCTCTGTCCGCGAGAGCGTTCCGCTGCTCAAGGGCCTTGCTGATGTCGACATCACCGCCCTGATCATTTCGGTCGACCGGATGGAAAAGGGCAATAATGACAAAAGCGCCATCCAGGAAGTTGAAGAAGATTTTGGCATTATCACTTACCCGATTGTAACGGTACGGGATATCATCGCCCATCTCTACAATTACGAAATTGACGGAAAAATCGTGATCGACGACGAAATGAAAAAACGTATGGAAGATCATCTTGACAAAAACGGGATCTAACCCGAAAAGCTCCGGAAACCTCCGGAGCTTTTATTATACCGTTCATTAAATTCATATTAAATCCCCCAAAAGTCACTTTTTCTAAAATCATATTGCTTTCACTCACATAAGATGCTACAATGGACTTAATTAGAGATATTCTAAAATATATGAAAGGAGAAATCACATGTCCGATAGTATTTATTACTCTTCAACCGATGCGGGTGTTGCTGCTATTATTTTATCTTTTCTGGCCGCTTACTTCGTGATCATTTTAGTTATTGGTATCGTCTGCTATGTTTTTAACTCACTCAGCTTATACCAGATGGCCAAAAACCGCGGTTTTGACAGCCCCTGGCTGGCCTGGATTCCCATCGCCAAGACTTACCTGATGGGTAAAATCATCAACGAAAAGGTCGCATTTGGTTCATGGGTCATTCCATACGCCCATGTATTCCTGCCATTGCTGCCATTTGCGAGCGGACTGCTTTCCATGATTCCATTCATTGGCTGGCTGTTCCCCATCGCCTATGCCGTTTATTATTTCGGTGCATTATACCGTCTCTACCGCATGTATAAACCGGAAAACGCTGTTTTATTCCTGGTACTCAGCATTATTTTTGCCATTACCCAGCCGTTCTTCCTGTTCTCCATGCGCAACAATCAGGAAGAAGAATATCTGGCGTAAACCAGACGGTTCAATTCCTATTTACTAAAAAAACGTCCCCGCGGGGACGTTTTTTTATGCCTGCTGTGCTGAGCGCATATTTCTCCAGGCTCCAAAGGTATAAACTCCCGGAATGATCAGCCCTGCCACCAGGGTAAGGATCATATCCGCTGTAAAGCCGGTCCGCAGACTGCCGTAAATGACAGAGCCCGCCTGAAACACAATAATGACGATGCCGAGAATAAAACACAGCGCACCCTTTTCCGCTTTTTTAGAAAAAGCGACGCCCAAAATTCCCACCACAAGCTCAAAAACACAGATCACTGTGCTCACCATCAGATTAACTGATAGATCTCTGATGGTAACGCCCATGATCTTCTCCATATCCGCCGCCATGGACGGATCCATGTTATTATAGCCAATGATGCCGGAAACGGCGATAACAGCGCCAAAAACGCCTATGACGGCCATTAAAATCCCGCCAACCTTTAAAACTTTTCTTCCTGCTGCTTCCATAGCTGCCACCTCCATACTTTTCCTGACCAATTGTAGCACAATTTTTTTAAAATCACATTATATTTTTATTCTCCAGTGTTATTTTTTTTATAAACCGGGTATATTTATAAATAATAATTATTCTAAAATATTATTTTCGTATATAAATTTAAATTAAAAGGAGAATACATTATGTCAAAAGATTTTTACAGTGCGATTTTAAACCGCCGCAGTTTCTATGCCATCAGCAAAAAAAGCCCGATCTCCGACAATAAAATCGAAGAAGTGATTGGCCACGCCATCAAGCACACACCCTCTGCCTTTAACAGCCAGAGCTCAAAAGTCGTTTTACTCTTTGGCGAACAGCACGACAAGCTCTGGGATATTGTGATGGAGACACTCCGTCAGAAGGTGCCTGCAAACAAATTCCAACCGACCGAGGACAAGGTTAACAGCTTTAAAGCCGGCCACGGAACGGTCCTTTACTTTATTGACGATACCGTTACAGACAGTCTGGTAGAGCAATTTCCACTGTACGCAGATAACTTCCCGGTGTGGGCAGAGCAGGCTAATGGTATGCTTCAGTTCTCAATATGGAATTCCCTTGAAATTGAAGGCCTGGGCGCAAACCTTCAGCACTACAACCCTCTTATCGATGAAGCTGTCAAAAAAGAGTGGAAGCTTCCTGATTCCTGGCGTTTAAGAGCACAGATGCCTTTTGGTGAACCCACTGCCATGCCTGGCGATAAGGATTTCCAACCACTATCAGAACGCTTAAAAGTTTTCTACTAAAATATATTTGTTGCTGATGCAACAGAATTCCTCCAAAAAATATGCTATACTACAGTCAACACCTGAATTGGAGGAATAATGATGATACGTAAAATCATTAAAATTGATAAAGAAAAATGCAACGGCTGCGGCCTGTGTGTAGACGCCTGTCACGAAGGAGCCATCGGTCTGGTTGACGGTGTCGCCACACTGTTAAGGGATGATTACTGTGACGGTCTGGGGGATTGTCTGCCAGTATGTCCCGAAGACGCCATTCACTTTGAGGAGCGTGAGGCTGCCGCCTATGATGAAGCCGCTGTTCAAGCTAAAATGGAAGCTGAAGAGGTTCAGCCTAAGACACTGGCCTGCGGCTGTCCGGGAACGACCTCCCGCAAGATTGAGCATCACTCGAAAACGGAGGCCTGCAGCCACAGTGCTGCCCCTGCCCAGTCCCGCCTAAACCAGTGGCCGGTACAGATCAAGCTGGTGCCGCCCAAGGCACCGTATTTTAACAATGCCGACCTGCTCATCGCTGCTGACTGCACCGCTTACGCCTACGGTGATTTCCACAATGAATTCATCAAAAACCGGATCACCCTCATCGGCTGTCCAAAACTCGACGATGCAGACTACGCCGACAAGCTGACGGATATTCTGGCCAATAACGATATCCGGTCGCTGACCGTTGTAAGAATGGAAGTGCCATGCTGTGGTGGCATTGTCAATGCTGTTAAAACCGCTTTAAAAAACAGCGGTAAGATGATCCCATGGTCGGTCACAACGATATCGACGGATGGCAAAATTTTAGATATTTAATATGAAAAATAACCCGGCCCGTATCGTCACGATACGGGCCGGGTTTATTTGTTCTCTAAATAAAAAAAGCAACTGTTTCACAGCTGCTCTATCTTCTAAAATGGTGACCCATGGGCGACTGCAATTACTCCGCAATTGCCTGCCTCATCCTCTGCTGCCGCGTCGTCTTCGGCAACGCTCACTTTTCAAACGCAGTGCGTTTGAATGCCTCCGGCACCAGTTCACGCCCTCTTAGCGTTCAAGCCGCCTGGGTTATTCTCTAAATAAAAAAAAGCAACTGTTTCACAGCTGCTCTATCTTCTAAAATGGTGACCCATGGGCGACTTGAACGCCCGACACCCTGATTAAAAGTCAGATGCTCTACCAACTGAGCTAATGGGTC
>OIET01000822.1_pt1 | contig 20400 bp, 18 predicted proteins | sample 1581871 | NCBI WGS metagenome assembly OIET01 (sample SAMN03279760, study PRJEB24777) | human gut metagenome | isolation source: fecal sample PR121 from 1 month old male Malay infant, vaginally delivered... | place: Singapore | collected 2005-09-16
GAACGAAGCCTGCCAGTACTGCAATCACCAGAACTGTGCTGAGTGCGCCCGTGAAAACGGCCTCTGCGCCTTTGATCCCATGGATCTTGGCATTGCCCTGGGTTCTGCTGTGGGCGTGGCATCGGCGGCCCATGTGGACAACCGTATCATGTTTTCTGTGGGTAAGGCGGCCACTTCTCTGGGATATTTGGATAAAAAAACAACCATGGTGCTTGGGATTCCGCTTTCCGCCAAAGGAAAATCACCTTATTTTGACCGGGGATAGAGCATGAACGCTGGGGCCATTATTCGTATAATGCAGATGGTTTGCCTGCTCCTCATGCTGGCAAGCCTTTATTTCAAAGCGACATTACCCTTGATCGTCGCGACCGTTATCATGGTTATCTGTGTCGCACTGAGCTTTTATTTAAACGCTAAACAAAAACCGTGAAAGCAACAGGACAGCTTATCCGTCGGACGGGCTGTCCTTTTTTCATGGCTACACCATTTTAATATCAAAAACCGCGATCTCGGGCACAGCGCCAAGGCGGGCTGGAATCTGGGTACAGCCGATCCCTTTGTTAACGTACAGCTCTGTGCTGTTTTCAGGGTCGATGGTGTAAAATCCGCGGATATATTTCTTTCCGAGGTCTGTCGTCACAGTGGGCAGCAGCGGCAGGCGGATCTGCCCGCCGTGGGTGTGGCCGGAGAGAATCAAATTCACACCGGTTCCCTGCAGACGGTCCGCACCGTCGGGTTCGTGCATGAGAATGATCTGATAATCGCTGCCTGCTGTCCCCCGAACGGTCTGCTTTATATCGGGTTCTCCATAGAGCAGATCATCGGTGCCGCCAATGGCAAGGGTCCTGCCTTCTCCAGCAGGGAGGATGACCGCCTCGTTTTCCAGCAGGATAAATCCTGCCCGCTCCAAAACCGGCGCATACCATCTTGCCATTTTGGTGCAGTCGTGATTGCCCCAGACCGCAAATTTTCCCAGGCTGGCTTCAAGCTCTGCCAGCGGCTTTGCTGCGTCCTCCCGCCGATAACGGATAAAGCGGTCGTACAGGTCTCCGGTGAACACCACCACGTCGGGCGAGAGCCTGTTTACCTTACGCACCAGGCGGGCAACCTTGCGCCTGGGATAAAAGGGACCAATATGAATATCCGTGAGCTGGACGACCCTCAGTCTTTTCTGCCCGGTGCCCATCTCATATTTTTTAACCGCCAGACGGTTCGGTTCCACAAGGATACTGTAAGCCGCCAGCAGCCCGAGCCCTCCAAACGCAGTCATAATTGTTTTTTTCATCTGTTTTCAAGTCCTTTCAGGTCATCATTTCTTAGAGGTAAGGTACAAACAATGCCGAAAAGTCCGCCGTAAGACCTTTCGGCATTTTCTGTATGCTGTGTGAGGCTTATTGTAACGGATGATGCTTAAATTATTCAAAATAAGGGCCTTTGTGTGCTGTCAAAGCAGCGCTGCCGCCCGAGACTGCACCTTTTATCTAGATAAGAAAAAAAGTCCAGGCGCTGTAAATAACAGCCAGAAATCGTGCCGAGCGGCCTGCACAGCCGAAGAAGCGCCATCTTTTCCCTAAGCAGGAAAAGATATCCTGCGGCAAAAGTAACAATCCGAAACCACCTTTACTAAATTAAAAAAAGCAGCTCATCCCTGCCCGGCTGTTCCAGACAAAAGCCTCGATATCGGACCGTCACCTCAGCGTCTGGATTCTTTTCCTGTCTGGATAAAAGACAGCGCTTCGTCGCCCTTACCCCTGCTCTTCCTCCTCCGACGCTTCTCTGACAATATAAACCGGGCGCTCCTTGACCTCCAGGTAGGTTTTGGCCAGATACTGGCCGAGAATCCCAACGCACAGCAGTTGAATGCCGCCGATAAAAATCACGATACAGGCCATGGAGGGCCACCCAAAGGCAGAACCGCCGTAGAGCAGCTGACGGACGATGATAAATAAAATGGCGATAACCGCCACGCCGCAGAGGGCAATACCGCCGAAGGAGGCCAGCGCCAGCGGCGCGACGGAAAAGGCGGTGATGCCCTCCATCGAGTATTTGAACAGTTTCCAGACCGACCACTTGGTCTCCCCGGCCGCACGTTTGATGTTTTCGTACTCCAGCCACTTGGTCTTAAAGCCCACCCAGCCAAAAATGCCCTTTGAGAAACGGTTGTACTCGGTCACGCTGAGGATCGCCTCGACTACCTGCCGGGTCATCATCCGGTAATCCCGGGCGCCGTCCACAATGTCGGCATTGGATATCCGGCGCATGATCCGATAAAACCGTCTGGCCAGAAAGGAGCGGATTCTGGGCTCGCCCCTGCGGCTTACCCGCCGGGCTGCCGCACAGTCATAGCCCTCCTCGGTAATGGCGTTGTACATCCGCTTCAGATAGTCTGGCGGGTCCTGCAGATCGGCGTCCATCAAAGCGACCAGCCCGCCTCTGGCGTGCTTGAGGCCTGCATAGATGGCAGCCTCTTTACCGAAATTGCGCGAGAAAGACAGGTACCGCACACGGCGGTCACGTTCTGCAAACCCCTGGATCACGGCAAGGGTGCTGTCAGCGGAGCCATCGTCCACAAACAGAAACTCGAAGGCTTCGGACTTCTTAAAGGATGCGGCCACCTCACAGACAGCCTCATAAAAGGCTGGAAGCACTGCTTCCTCATTATAACAGGGAACCACAATGGTGATTAAGCCCATAACATTCTTCCTTTCCAAGTTACTTTTCATTCATTATAACATGACCAGGACGGGAATTGTCTTTAATTTTTCTGACAAAACTTTGAAATTTTACAGGTTCGGCCAATACATCAGAATTGTTCTCATAGTGATAAAAATAAACCAGAAGAACAGCGGACTGGAAAACCTGGTATTCTGATTGTGCATAACGCTGGATAATTATAAGTAGTTTGAAAGGAAGAAGTTTAATGGCAAAAAATACGGAAAAGTCCAAAAATAAGACTTTTCCGCATTCATTGTACTGTCTATTTCAACAAAACACTGCCGCAGTAAGGGCAGATGCTCCGCCGGCAGCTGGCCCGCTCGCCGCACACAATACACACCACCTCTGAATCGCCGGATTTATCATACTTTTCCGGAATCTCATGGCCGTAATGGTGCCGTACCCAGTCACCTTCCTTAAAATAACCGGTCAAATCGATCTCCTTCACGCCTTTAAAGACATAGGTCCGGGTTTTTGCGCCCTTTTGGATCACAAAGGTATGAAAGCTGTAAAGCCGTTTAGAGTCTGGCGCACGGGGATCACGGGCCACATGGCGCTCAACGCGCATCAGCCTGCCGTCAAAGGTTTTATCCTCGTCAAAAAAGCTTCCCTTTGCATAGTATTTCTTCCCCTTCTGGGAAAACCCCAAGGAGCATTCTTTTTTCATTTTCCTGCACCTCCCATTCTTATATTCCGTTTCCGTGAATAAGCAGACAGCGGAAAAGGCCTGCCTCCCCGCTGTCCTGAGAAAGTCCAAATAAAAAAGCTGTGCAGGGCAGACATCCCCCATACACAGCTAAAAAGATTCTTCTTCTTAAAAATGCTAACACAAACAAAAGCCTACTTAAATAGTTAAACGAATCCCTTGTTTTTGGAACCCAAATCATCTATAATAAGTAATGCGGTACGTGCCTCCTGAGGCCGTTGTGTACGGTGGGTCTACACCTTGCGCAAGCCGGATTAGTGGTGCGAACACTTTTCCGGATGCCGCATTTTTTATTCAGTTTTCTACCCTTTATTATAAACTGCTTTTGCCTTTTGCGCAATCTCTTTATTTAAAATCCTAAATTTTGTTCAATCCTCAAAATCTCCCTGCAAACCTCATCTACTCCGTGCGCCTGCTCTGGAATTTTCCTGACAGGGTCGCTCTCTGCAGCACATGCCCTGCCATTACCTCGAGCAGCTCTGCCCGGTGGCTTTCTGGCGGAAGACTGATCTCACAGTCCAGCACGTAAGCGGTAAAGGTATAGGTATGAACGGCTTTAAACGGCGGTTTCGGACCTTTGTAGGCATGTCTTCCATAGGCCATGCCCTGCACCGCGCCGTCCAGGCTGTCCACGATTTTACCCGACGGTATACTGCCCGGAATCTCTGCCTGCACGGGCAGGTTCCAGATAACCCAGTGGTTATAATTTTTAAATAAGGGGTGGGAAGCGTCGTCCATCGTGATGGCCAGTGACCTGGCCTCTGGGGCGATTCCTTCCAGTGTCAGAGCTGGTGAACGGTTTTCACCTCTGGCCGAATTTTTCCTGGAAATCCACCCCCCTGCCTCAAAATCTCTGCTGCTCAATTTTAATGCTTCCATCAGTAATCCTCCAATCATCTTACTGACCCCATTATACGCTGTTTTACTTTTTATTTTCTTTTATAAACCTGAAGCCCCTTTTCTTTCCCCCGCTTCTGGGGTACACTAATAATAATCCAAAGGAGGCCATCATGAAAAAGAAACCACCCATACCCGATAATTTCACTGAAGAATACATTGCTGTCGGCGGCATTGAGGAGTATACCCTTCACTACACGGCCGCGCCCGAGCTGCCTGTCCTGCTCTTTATCCACGGCGGGCCTGGCTCCTCCGAGGCTTATTTCGCCTATGTGATGGAGGAAATTTTCGCCGACCTGTGCACTGTAGTCTACTACGACCAGCGCGGAACCGGCAAGACCTTTATGCGCAATCCCGGCGCGTCCCCTGATCTTCAAAATCTCATGAGTGACCTGCACGAGACCGTCGAAGCCCTGAAGGCGCATTATCAAAAGGACAGGCTCTTTATCCTCGGACATTCCTGGGGAACGGTGCTGGGGGCGCTCTATGCCCTGGAGCATCCTGAAAATGTGGCGGCCTATATCGGCGTGGGCCAGCTGGTGGACGTGGTCGAAAACGAGCAGGCTGGTTATGACGCGCTTAAGCGCGCAGTGATCCGCTCCGGCAACAGCCGTGACATCCAAAAGCTCCGCCATATTGGCCCATACCCAGAGCGTCCCTTTGATGAGGTCATGCTCCGCAAAATGACCAAGATCAACGCCCTGAAGCAGAAATACTTTCCGGATGGCAAAACCGGGTCGATCATTAAATCCGCCCTCAAAAGCCCTATTTTTAAGCCATCGGATGTTCTCGGACTGTTCCAGAGCAATAAGCTCAACGCTGCGCTGCTGGTTTCTGTGAGCAATTTCACCCTCTACGACTACAGCCATGACTACAAGGTGCCCGTCTACTTCATCTCCGGCGACCGTGATATGACCACCCCAGCCAGCGAGGCACAGAAATACCTGAAACGCCTCACGGCCCCGGCCAAAAAAGAATTCCGGATCAAAAATGCGGGCCACACCCCCATGTTCGACGATCCCAAGGCCTTTAAAGAGGCCATGTCCACCATCCTTAAAAATTAAACAAACGCTGATCTCACATACAAAAAAACCGAAGGACGGAGCCTTTTACCTAAGGAAGTGTCTTATGATACAAAAAATGCCGAAAAGTCAAAACTCCGACTTTTCGGCATTTTTTGTATCCTGCATCACAGCCAGCCTACACTGGCGCAATGACCTTGTTCTTAATGGCGAGCTCACGGCCCAGCACACGCTTGAATTTTTTGCCGCATTCGCTGATAATCATATCCGCAAAGACGGAGTGGGTGGTGGTCAGCACCATCATCTCAACCACATCGTCTTTAATGTTACAGTCAATGTCCTTCACGATGCCGTCCATGCTGCGGTCCAGATACTCGGCGATCTGGAGGAAAAGACTGAGCTTGTCGATGAGGCGCTTATCCTCCTCGCACAGCAGCGTCATGTATTCTGCCTCGACCTTGACCTTTTTGTTGGTCCGGTGGTTCAGGGCAATAAAAGCGCTCATGAGCAGTTCCTTTTGCAGCAGCCCCTCAAGTCCGGAGTTCAGAATCAGGTAAAAGCTGTGCTCGTGGTGGTTGCTGTACTGGATTTTGATGCCCACATCGTGAAGCATGGCGCTGGTCTTCATCATCCGGCTCACATCCTCTTTAATGCCGTGCAGCGGCGCGAGCTGTTCAAACAGCTTTACGGACAGCCCGTACACGTGGTAAGCATGGGGAATGTTGACATCGTAGTTGAGCATGGTGTTGACAAGAGAATTGTCAAAAATGTTATGGACAAGATCCTCTGGTCCATTGCCGAAATGCTTGAAAATCAGGCCATCCCGCAGACCGGCGTCTGAGATGATCAGCTCCGGTGAGAAAATGGTCTGCATGACCTTATAAACCGCCTGGCTGGCGCCCACAAAAATATCGGTCCGGCCCTTGGACAGCCCCTTGAGATTTTTGCGTTCCTCCAGGTTCATCTTCGCGGTCATATGACAGATTCTGGCGACCTCGTCCTCGCACATACGGTAATTATGGGCGATTTCCAGAGGATAGTCGACCACCCGGCGATGGATACGCCCGATATTCCGAATGGTGCCGCCCACGCCCAGCACTGGCAGTCCTCTGGCCTTTTCAAACAGATCGACCTTAGAAAAAGCGTCCTCTAAAAAGGCGTGGAGACTCTTAAGCCTGCCCGGCGTGGCCACATCCTCCAGCTCAAATTTTTCCGTCAGGTCAATGGAGCCAAAGGGCAGGCTCACCGCGTCTGCCATTTTGCGGTCACGGATGAGGACAAACTCGACGCTGCCGCCGCCGATATCCATAAGCAGCGCGTCGCGGATGTCGATGGTGTTCACAGCGCCTAAATAATCCATGGCGGCCTCGGTCTCACCCGGTATAATCTCAATCTCAATGCCGGTGGTTTTCCGGATCAGGTCGACAAAAACCTGGCCGTTCTTCGCCTTGCGCACTGCCGCTGTGGCGACGGCGATCACCTTGTCCAGCCTGTAGGTATCACACATGTTTTTAAACATCATGAGGGTCTGTTCCCCCAGCGCCATGCGGTCCTCCCGCAGGCAGCCGGTTTCAGACAGCCCCTCGCACAGGCGCACGTTTACCTTGACATCGTCAATGATGTGAAAATATTCGTTGTTATGGTATTCCCCCACCACCAGATGCACACTGTTTGAGCCAATATCAATGACTCCAATACTTTTATCCATAGTAAAGCAATGGAGAATTGAGAATGCAGAATGGAGAATTAAAAGAACAAATTTGCAAAGCAAATTTGATTTAAATCAAACCGGCAAAGCCGGTTTGGTCCTTTAATTCTCCATTCTCAATTCTTCATTCTCCATTCTCCCCCTTTCTCTACTTAACTCTTTATATCAAAATTTAAAGCGCCGCTACTCTGCCTTCAGACGCAATCTGCGCTTCGCTTCCTCAAACTGCTGTTCGGCCTCCTCGCAGAAGTACTGCTGACAGCTTAACAGTTCCTTGCCCCGCTTGTCAACCCGGATATACTCGCCGGTCTCGGTCATCACACGGGTTTTGATGGTATCGCGCAGCGTGATGTCCAGTATATGCTTCAGCTCGGCCTTTAAGTCCGGGTCCTCCACGGGAAACAGGGTCTCGATACGACGGTTCAGGTTCCGCTGCATCCAGTCTGCGCTGGAAAGATAAATATCCTCCTTGCCCTGATTATAAAAATAGTAGATGCGGCTGTGTTCCAGGAAGGTGCCCACAATGCTGTGGACCGTGATATTTTCACTCACGCCCGGTATGCCCGGGATCAGGGAGCACATGCCCCGGACGACGAGGCGTATCTCGACGCCGGCCTGGGAGGCCTCGTACAGCTTTTCCACAATCTGGTCATCAATCAGCGAGTTCATTTTGGCGATAATCCGGCCGCGCACGCCCAGCTTCACGTTCTCGATCTCTCTGTCAATGTGGCGGTTAAAGGCTTCCCGCATGGTGGTGGGCGCTACCTCCAGCTTTTTCCAGAGCGTGTAATGGCTGTAGCCGGACAGCACGTTAAACAGAGTGGAGACATCCGAGCCGTAGCTCTCCTTGGCGGTAAACATCCCGATGTCGGTGTAGAGCCGGGCGGTCACGTCATTGTAATTGCCAGTGCCCAGATGCACGTAGCGGCGGATACCATCCTCCTCCTTGCGCACCACCAGAATCATTTTGCAGTGGATCTTGAGCCCCACCAGGCCGTAGATCACATGGCAGCCCGCGCGCTCCAGCTTCTTCGCCCAGACGATATTATTGGCCTCGTCGAAACGGGCCTTCAGCTCAACCAGCACGGTGACCTGCTTGCCGTTCTGGGCAGCCTCGATGAGGGCCGCGATGATGGGCGAGTCCCCGCTCACGCGGTAAAGGGTCTGCTTGATGGCCAGCACATCCGGGTCCGCGGCGGCCTTTCTCACAAAATCGACCACGGTGTCAAAGGACTGGTAAGGGTGGTGCAGCAGCCGGTCCTTCTCGCGGATCACCTCAAAGATATCCTCCTGCTCGTAAAAATCTCTGGACGGCAGCGGCTTGTAGATGGGCTCGCGCAGCTCGTCAAATTCCGGCCGCCCCTGGAATTTCATAAAGCAGGTCAAATCCAGCTGTCCCTTGAGCTCATAGACATCCGCTTCTGAGATTTCCAGCTCCTCGATGAGCTTCCGCTTGGCTTTTTTGCTCATGGCCTTTGTGATTTCCAGCTTGATACAGGCGCCCCATTTGCGCTGCTGGATGGATTTTTCAATCTCGATCAGCAGATCCTCGGCCTCATCCTCGTCAATGGCGAGGTCCCCGTTTCGGGTGATACGGAACTCGGAGACATGCTTGACGTCATAGCCGGTAAAAAGCTGTCCGGCGTTGTGGATAATGATGTTCTCGATGAAGATATAGCGAAAGGGCGCCTCACGGTCTGCCCTCGGCAGGGCGATGATCCGGTCCAGCACCTTTGGGATTTCCAGGATCGCCATGTATTCCTCATCCTCTTTGCTGTCCTTCTTCTTTTTCTTTTTGTCTTCCTGGGTGTCCAGAAGCTGGACGCAGAGGTATACCTGGTTGTTCTTGACCAGCGGGAAGGGGCGGCTGTTGTCAATGGCCTGGGGCGTGAGCACCGGGTAACAGGTTTCCAGAAAATAGTCGTCCGCATATTCCCGTTCCTCGGGGGTCAGCTCGTCATACTCCACAAAAAAGATATGATTCTGGTTCAGCTCAGGTACCAGAGATTTCAGCAGGCAGTTGTACTGCCTTTTCATCATCTCCTGGGTGATGGTGTTGATCTCTGCCAGCTGCTCAGTGGGCGTTTTGCCGTCCAGTCCTTTCTTGTTATAGCCGACATTTACCTGATCCATGAGGCCGGCGATACGCACCATAAAAAACTCATCCAGGTTGGAGGCTGTGATCGCCAGAAATTTCAGCCGGTCCATGATCATATTGGTCTTGTCATAGGCCTCCTCCAGTACCCGGTAATTAAAATCCAGCCAGCTTCGCTCTCGGTTAATGTATAAATTTTCTTTCATATTTTTTCCCTCTTGATTTTTAACACCGGCTTCAGGCCAAAGACCTTGCGCATGGCCAGCTTGCTGGTATTAAAGAAATAGCTCTCCAGCTGTACGTTTTTGCTGGTAACCGCAGTGATAATGAATTCCCGTTCCTCGATCCGGCACTGTATTTTGCTGATCTTCTGCTTGTGGCTTTTATCCAGGGCTGTGGCCAGCTTTAAAATAGCGGTGAGGCAGGACACTGCCAGCTGTTCCTCAGCTGTCATGGATTTGTCCAGCAGGGACTCGTCAAAGGGGATGGTCCTGACACAGTCCGCCACTGTCCCGATGATGAGGCGTTCCTTTGCGCTCACCCCGATAATGTCCGCATTCTCAATGATCATACTGTTCATGGGCTTGCTGTTCTGCCCGCCCACATAACGCCCCACATCCAGAAGCTGGGCGGTGAGCCTGAGCAGGCGGCGCTCATTTTTATCCAGCTGGTAACGCTTTTTCAGAAAATCAAAAAGCTTGAGCGCCAGCTTTTCAACTGTCTCGGCGTGCTTGCCGTCCACGTGGTATTTTTTCCCAAGCATCCGGGCCGAGCTGTAGCTGCTCTCCTCAATCCACTCCCGCAGGCGCTGGTCCTTGGTCAGGTTGAACTTGAAATCCACCAGCGCATCGCAGAGACTCAGCTGTACCAGGACGATTTCATCCATTTTGGTATCGTCCAGCAGCTTCAGATAAAACATCAGGGTGTGCCGCATGGTCTCCGCCTCAAACAGGTTAAGCTCAGGGTATTTCCTCTGAAGCTGTCCGGAGGTCAGGCCCTTGAGGCTTCCGTGCAGCTCCACAAAGCGCTCCCGGCTGATCCTGTAATAATCGCTCCCGGCTTCCATGCCGCAGAAGCAGGCAATAATCTCGGCGTCGTGGGAGGTGACCACCAGATTTTTGATCTTCCGCTTGTGGATATTGTCTGTCACAGCATGAAGGTTGATGGCGAAAAAATCCGAGAGGAGGTTTTCAAAGTTTTCGGTTTCCTCCTCGATGGCGCGCAGAACCTCGCGGATCTTCAGATACCCCATTTCAAGGGTCTGGTAATAGTCGATGAGGCCGCCGTTCATCAGAGCGAGGGCGATGTTTCCGCTGGAGATGGAGCAGAGCATTGTCTCCTCCTGCACCCGCTCCTCTGTCAGAAAATCCTCGCATTTGAGTAGCATATAGCGGTAGATCAGCTCAATCTCGTCTTCCTTTTCCAGCAGGTGTACCCGGTAGCCGCCAGTGTAGGTTCTTATCTGCTCAAGCAGATAGATCCGGTTTTCTGCCTCGCGCAGCGCGGCGGTGGCTACGATTTCAATCTCTTCGACAGCCGAAGCTTTGGCGATCTCAATATATTCACCGATAATCCGGCACAGGGCGTAGACTGAGCTGAAGGATATCTTCCCCCTGGCAAAGCTCTGCTCGCCAAAGTCAATGGGATAGACCGCACGGTCTAAGATATTAATGGTTCCTTTTCCGCGCTGGCCTACCACCAGCTCACATTTGCTGGAACCGATATAAATCGCTGCAAATCGTTTAATCAAGGCGGTTTCACCTCTTTCGTTTTTATTTAGTATTATAGCACAAGAAGCTTTTTCGAATGTTAAATCTTTGAAAAAATTTCTTTTTTCGCTCCGCCGGTTATGATAAAATTGATGGAACAAACGCTTTAAAGCATTCTCGTAAAGGAGGGCATGTCTGTGCTCGGTACCATCATCAACGTGGCCGCCATCTTAGTGGGCGGTTTTTTAGGACTTCTTTTCAGAAAGGGGCTGCCTGAGCGCATCAGCGCCACCATCACCCACGGGCTCAGTCTTGGCATCATGATGCTTGGGATTTCCATGGGCGTCCAGACACAGAATTTTCTGATCGTTCTGATTTCACTGGCCCTCGGGGCTGTGATCGGCGAAGCTTTAAATATCGAGGGGCATCTCAACAGCCTTGGCGGCCGTCTTGAACGGAAATTTGAGGGCGGCGGGAACAGCAGCTTTGCCCAGGGCTTTGTCACCGCTTCTCTTCTGTACTGCACGGGTTCAATGGCGATCATGGGCGCCATTGAGGGCGGTATTTCCGGCACCTACACCATTTTGGTGACCAAAGCGCTTCTGGACGGTATTTTTGCCATTATCTTTGCTTCCACGATGGGGGTCGGCGTTCTGTTCGCCGCTGTGCCTGTGCTTCTCTATCAGGGCGCCATCACGCTGGCAGCAGGCACAATCAAGGTCTTTTTAACCAATCCGATGATCACAGAGATGAACGCTGTTGGCGGCGTGCTCATCATGGGTATTGGCATCAACCTGTTAGAGATAAAATCACTTCGTCTCGGAAATTTGATCCCTGCTATCTTTATACCCATTCTGCTGCTCTGGATCATGGGCTGCTTTGGGCTTTCTCTATAAAATAAAAAAGCAAAACGGACAGGTCAAATAAGGGGGATTGCCTGTCCGCTTTGCTCTTTAGATATATTTATATGAGGGATGAGGAGTCACTTTAAAGACTTCTCCTGAGTTTTCGCAACTGCTTTATTTTCTGTCTGTGTCACAGCAGAACCCGCAGGGGGCGCCGACACTGTGTTTATTTTCTTTACCAAATACAAACATTATGCTTACCTCCTAATGTCATTTGAAGGACCAGCCGCTGTTATTCAGCTGTTTCTTCTAATTCTGAGTATAATTTTCTTAATGGATTGTAGTACATCATTTTAAGTACCTCCCTTTTCTTTTCAAAATTTTGTTATTAAACCGCCTGTCAATTATTTAGCGGATTTTTCTGCTAACTCAATTTCTTCTAATAATTTACGGATTGGATTGTAATACATCATGGTGTTTACCTCTTTCCTTGTCAATTTATTTTATATAAAGCGAATCGTTCGCCGGTTTATCTTTATTATCTGGATGCTTTTTCTAACAATTTACGGATTGGGTTATAGTACATCATCTTCGTTACCTCCTTTTTAGTTTATTGTATTTTTTATTCTATTTACTTGGAAGCTTTTGCTCCGCGTTCTAATTTTTCCAGTAATGATTTCATTGGATTATAATACATCATTGTGTTTACCTCTTTCTTCAATTTTTATTTTTTATATCAATCTAACAAGTTACCAAATACGGATCATTTTGATTCTTCTACAACTTTTTTAAGTTTCAGTAGCACTGCTCTTCTTGGATTGTAGTACATCATTGTTATGACCTTCTTTCCTGTTTGTCTTGGGTGTTTCCCTTAACTTGGTTATAATTCTAGACCCTAGAGCATACTCTAGGTCAATACCCTTTCACAGTTTATTTTTATTTTAGTTGTTTCGCAGAATCCTCACAAGTTGTGATGAATTTAACCAAATTCTGACAGGTCGTTTACATCAGCTAAATACAGTGCTTTCCGATGTTCTGATTCCCGAACAATATTCCAAGGGTTTAATTTAGAATGATTCTTTTTTGACTAAGAATTTTTTAAGAATTCGGATTGTATTTCCGAAAGAACATTATTTTAAACGAAAACAATAGAGTTTACTCTAGGTTTTTTGCCGGAAATGATTGACTTTGATTCCTTTTTGGGGTATACCTATAGAGATAAAACAGCTGTTTTATGGAAAGGAGAGGCGTTTATGAACATCTACACGATCAAAGAAGTATCTGAAAAGACCGGACTCAGCATCTATACCCTCCGCTATTATGACAAGGAAGGCCTGCTCCCCTTTGTGGAGCGCAGCGAGAGCGGCATCCGCCAGTTTACCGACGCCGACCTGGAATGGCTGTCGACAATCTGCTGCCTGAAGGATACTGGCATGCCGCTGAAGGAAATAAAGGAATACATCGATCTGTTTCTGGAGGGCACCTCCACCCTTGAGACAAGGCGGCAGATCTTTATCGACCACCGGGTCCGCCTGCTTAAAAAAATCGAAGAACTGGAAAAAAACCTGGAGATGGTTGAACACCGCATCCAGTTTTACGACGAGGCCTGCGCCATCTACGAGGCACGGAAGCGTGAAAACGAGACCGATAAAGGGGAAAAGGCCGAAGCTCCTGGTTTACGGCAGCCAAAAAAATAAAAAATGCCGGATAACCGGCAAAATTAATAATTGTTATTGGGATTATCGGGCTCTCCAAACAGAGCCCTTTTTCTTTTCCTGCATTCTTTGTAGCTAGTTTGCCACAGGCTTAAACGCGTCCTTATCCACACCACAGGTGGGACAAAACCAGTCTTCCGGCAGGTTTTCGAACGGGGTACCCGGAGCAACGCCATTTTCCGGGTCACCTTCCTCCGGATCATAGACATACTCACAAATTTCACATTCATACTTCTGCATGATCGTGCCTCCTTGACGGTCCCTCTTATTTTAACAATCCGTTAACACTCTTAACCTATTATTATATTAATAAGAAGGAAAATTTTAAATTCACTTACCCTATCATAATAAAATAAAAAGAAATTTGCAAGCACTTTCTATAAATGCAGGAAGTTTTCTTAATCATATAAGTATTCCTTAATACAAGACGCTCCCACCAGGCCCGCGTCGTTCTCAAGCGTCGCCAGGACGATCTCAGGCTTTACCAGGCTTTTATAGGTGATTTTTTTCACCGTGGACTTCTGTACCGCCTCCAGCAGAAAAGCGCCCGCATGCGCTACTCCGCCGCCCAGAACACAGATCTCAGGGTCCAGAACATCCACAAGGTTGGAAATGGCGGTGCCAAGATGATCTGTCATCGACCTAAAGCATTCAAGGCCCACCGCGTCGCCGTTTTTGGCCGCATTGATCACCATCTCCGCGTTAACTGCCTCTGGATCGCCTCCGGCCATGGACAGAACCTCCGTTTCACAGCCCTCCTCAATGCGTTTCTTTGCCAGCCAGATCACCGCCGTTGCAGAGGAATAGGTCTCCAGACAGCCCATTTTGCCGCAGTTGCATCGGTAAAGCCCATCGCCCACGATCATGTGCCCAAACTCCGAGGCCACGCCGTGCACGCCGTTTACGACCCGGCCGCCCAAGATCACACTGCCGCCCACGCCAGTCCCCAGCGTAAACATAACAGCATCCCAGCAGCCCTGGCTGCTGCCAAAACGGTTTTCCGCGATGCCAGCCACAGTGGCGTCATTGGCAAGGTAAACCGGAAGATGAATTTTTTCCTCTAAATCCCGCTTTAATGGCTTGTTTTTCCAGAAAAGGTTCGGGCAGGACACCACGTTTTTCCCGTCCGCTGAGACAATTCCAGGTACGCCGATGCCCACACTCTCAGGGGACTGTCCTCTCATCTCCGCCATCACCTGCCCCACCAGGGCTTCAATTCGTCCAAGGACAGCCTCATAGCCCTCTCTTGCCCTGGTCGGCTGCTTTTTCTTGAAAAACACCTCGCCGCTGTCCCCGATCAGCCCGGCTACCAGATTGGTACCGCCGACATCTATTCCAATATTCATGCTCTGCTGCTCCTCCGTTCTTAAGTTTCATTCTTATTATAACATTTTATACCCCTAAGTTCATCCTGCTTTACATTCCCCGGTTTCTGCGATATAATTACTCTCGCAATTCATTTATCTTAATGCAACCGGAGGACTCCATGAAGAATCAATTGAATACGAAAACCCTTGTTTTTACCGCACTGCTGATCGCCTTATCCTATTTAGGCTCTCTTGTTAAAATATTTGGCAGCGTGGCACTGGACGCCCTGCCAGCCTATTTTGGCGCGCTCATGCTCGGCGGCCCCATCGGCGCGCTGATCGGTGCGGTGGGACACCTTTTCTCAGCTGCCCTGTCCGGCTTCCCTATGGGCCTGCCAATGCATATTCTGGTAGCCGCCTGTATGGCCGGCGCCTGCTACGCCTACGCCTGGATCAACAAAAAAACCAACCTGGTCGTCGCTTCAGTCACCGCCATTCTGATCAATGGCGTTGTCATGACCTTCCTGTCCGGCGTCCTGGCTGTGATCCTGGGTATTTCGCCCTCTGTCATGGGCTTTGTCATCCCCATGTTGGTGCCGCTGCTCATCGCTTCCACCGTCAATGTGGTCATCGCTGCGCTTTTGTATCTGGCCTTTGAGAAAGCACTGAAGGGCAAATTTACACAGGAATGAAAAAATCCCCCAACCGGGGGATTTTTTATTTCAGCAGAAAGTCTCGGATCACCGCAGCCATTTTCGGGTTGTGCTCCACATAGCTTTCATGGGTTTCGCCCTCATAAATCTCAAGGCTGCTGTCTGGAATGGAATCGGCGATATAGCGGGTGTGGTCGTCCTCGATCATATCGTCGCTTCCGGCGGTCACCAGAACCGGGATACGGATACTGGCCAGGTCTGCCTTAGAGATATTGGGCTGCTCCAGCATCATTTTAATGCTGTCCTTTCCGGTGCGCTCGTAAGCCCGGCGGAACTTGTCCAGCCAGATTTCCTTCAGCCCGTCGGGCGTGGTATTGGCGCCGCTGACCACCAGCGCAGAGAGCAGCTCCGGGTGTTTGTAAGCCAGCATCAGCCCGATGATCCCTCCGTCGCTGAAGCCGTAAACCGCTGGCCGCTTAAGCCCCAGGGCTTTGATAAAGCCGCGGACATCCTCTGCCATTTCGCTGTAGTCAAAGGTATCCACTGGCGTGCTGTCCCCATGGCCTCTGGAATCCAGGGCGTAGACCGTAAAATCCGCGCTCAGCGGCTCCATGATCGCGTCAAAAATCGTGTGATCCTCGCCGTTTCCGTGGATCAGGATCAGGGGCTGTCCTTCTCCCTTTTTTTCATAACAGAGCTCAATGGCTCCAACTTGTTGTTTCATTTTCTACCTCCGGTCATTTTATCCCCTATTTTATCCGATTCCAGGGGAAAAGAAAAGCGCCTGTTTCTTTTTTAAGGAAATCAGGCGCTTCTGCTATTCATTTTCCGTTTTTTCATGCCCGTAGGGATTGACATGGATCATACAGTGTTTAAGGGCCGGGTAGGCGGCCTCCAGCACATCGTGCACATTTTCGGCGATGGCGTGGGCTTCGACCAGTTTCATCTCGCCGTCCACAGCGATTTCCAGATCCACATAAAATTTAGAAGCGAAGGTCCGGGATTTGAGGTCGTCAATCCGTTTGACACCTGACTGCTTCATGATCAGCTCACGGATTTCCTTCTCGGTTTTCTCATCGATGGAGCTGTCCAGCATTTTGCTGATGCTGTCCTTGCCGATATCATAGGCGGCCTTAATGACCAGCAGCGCAATGACCACAGCCGCGATAGGGTCCAGAATCGGCAGGCCCATGCGCGCGCCGGCGATCCCGATCAGGCTGCCGATGGAGGACAGGGCGTCAGAGCGGTGGTGCCAGGCGTCGGCCTTCAGCGCGCTGGAGTTAATCTTGTTGGCCGCGGCGCGGGTGAACCAGTACATCCATTCCTTGACCCCAATGGAGACCACAGCCGCCACCAGCGCCAGTATCCCTGGAATTTCCAGAGAATGGCTCTCGGCATCCATGATCTTTTCAATCCCGGTCCAGCCGATCCCCACACCAGTGGCAAACAGGATGACCGCCAGCAGAATGGCCGCCACGCACTCCAGCCGGTCATGCCCGTACTGATGCTCGTGGTCGGCCTTCTGGCCAGAGATATTGACCCCGATAATGACCACAAAAGTGCTGAGCACATCCGACGCTGAATGCACCGCATCGGAAATCATCGCCCCGGAATTGGCTAAAATCCCGGCGATAAATTTAAAAACCGACAGGGCGATGTTGACAAAAATGGATATGATGGACACGCGCATGGCGATCTTTTTATTACTGCTCTCGCTATACTCTACTTCTTCAATATTTTTCACAGATAACCCTTCTTTCATTGGCATGACAAAGTTAATACCCCTTAACTAATCTAGATTCATTCTATATTACATATCTTCAGTATAAATAAAAAACAGACCTGCGTCAAGGGTGTTTTAAATTTAAGGCAAGAAAAGACCTGAAATACAGGGTTTGTATTTCAGGCCTTTTTTAAGCTTTATACATTCTGGAGCAGCTCAACCTCTTTGGCATAATCGGCAAACTTTTCCTGGGGTGTCTCAAGAAAAAAGGGCTTATCCCGGAGCAGCGGATGCTTCACAATGGCGATGAAGGTGTCCACCCCTATGCTGCCAAAGCCAATTTTCTCATGGCGGTCCTTATGGCTGTTAAAGGGCGTCAGGCTGTCGTTCAGATGCATGGCCCTGAGGTAAGGAAGCCCTACGATCCGGTCAAACTCAGCGATCACGCCGTCCAGGTCATTTACGATATCATACCCTGCTGAATAAATGTGGCAGGTGTCAATACAGACGCCGATCTTATCCTTGAGCCGGACGCCGTCAATGATGGCCCGCAGCTGCTCAAAATCCCGGCCAACCTCGCTGCCTTTACCCGACATGGCTTCCAGGAGCACAATGGTTTTCTGGTCTGGCTTCATATTGCGGTTGAGGATATCCAAAATCAGCTCAATGCCTTTTTCCGATCCCTGGCCGACATGGCTGCCGGGATGAAAATTGTAAAGATGGCAGGGCAGCTGATCCAGCCGCTCCAGATCCTCGCGGAACGCACGCTCCGCAAAATCCCGGGTCGCCTCTGTGGCAGACGCCATGTTGAGCGTATAAGGCGCGTGGGCCAGCAGCGGCCCAAAATCATGGTCCTCCATGATCTGCCGCAGGCCGTCCACATCCTGCGGATCAATGGCCTTGGCGTTGCCGCCCCTTGGATTTCTGGTAAAGAACTGAAAGGTATTTGCCCCAATGGATACCGCGTTCTTTCCGGCGGCGGTAAAACCCTTGGCAATGGAAATATGTGGTCCTATGTTAATCATATTTGTCCGTCCTTTCTCAGCCCAGCGCTACATCCATGAGCATCATGACCGCAAAGCCGACCATCACACCAATGGTAGCGATATCGCCCTCGCCGTCATGGCCGAGCTGTGATTCCGGAATCAGCTCTTCTGCCACAACATAGATCATGGCACCGGCGGCAAAAGCCAGCGCGTAAGGCAGAATCGGGTTGATAAAGACAACCGCCGCCGCACCGATGACCGCCGAGATCGGTTCTACCAGCCCAGAAGCCTGGCCGTACATAAACGATTTGACCCGGCTCATATTCTCACGCCGGAGCGGAATGGAGACCGCGGCGCCTTCAGGAAAGTTCTGAAGCCCGATCCCCAGAGCCAGCGAGATAGCGCCGGCCAGCGTCATGTACTCATTGCCTGTGGCCAGCCCGCCAAAGGCGACCCCGACCGCCAGCCCTTCTGGGATATTGTGGAAGGTGATGGCCAGAACCAGCAGCACACTGCGCTGCCACGAGGTATGAATCCCCTCCTCATGGCCTGTTCCCTGATGGATATGCGGCAAAAGCTTATCCACGCACCATAAAAACGCGCCGCCGCCCAAAAATCCGACCACAGCCGGCACATACGGCGGTACCGGACCACCCTCCGCCATCTCAATGGACGGTGCCAGAAGCGACCAGAAGCTGGCCGCAATCATAACGCCAGCGGCAAAGCCCAGCATGGCGTTTAATACCTTTTTATTAATCTCTTTAAAGAAAAAGACCATCGCAGCGCCCAGAGCCGTGAGGCCCCAGGTAAAAAGCCCGGCGACCAGAGCCTGGCCCACCGGAGGGATATTGTTTAAAACTTCCATTTTCTCCTCCTGTCTTTCTATTGTTTATAGTCATTATAATTTACTAAATCATAACACATCCCACACACCATTTCAAAGCATTTTAATCATTTATACCCCATTTGCTTTAAATAGCACTGCAAAAAAACAAAAACGGCAGGCAACAACAGCGTTGCCTGCCAGTGCAGCGTTTTTTAAATTTACCTTGTCCTGACCCACACCGATACCGAACCGGGCGCCACGTGAAAAACGCCGTCGCCGTTTTCGTTGACAGTGACCGTGCCCTCCACATTGCCCGTGATGTCATAAAAATCCTTTCCGGCAAACTGATGTCCCATATACATCTGCTTTGAGCCGCCGTCGCCGTTTGTCATCAGTACTGCCAGACCGGATTCCGGCTCTGCCGGGTCACCTTCGCGCACCCATCCGATGATATGGAAATTGTCAAAATAATCCCTCTGGGCGCCGTAGGCCGATTCGCGCCGGGCACAGAGCAGCTTGTCCAAAAGCGTCTGCATGGGCTCGATGTTCTGGGCGGGAATACCATAATAATCGCCGTAAAAAACGCAGGGATAGCCGTCGGCCCGCAGCAAAATAAAAGCGTAGGCCAGCGGCTTAAACCAGGGCTGTACCCAGGATTCCAGCGACTGGCCGGGCTGCGTGTCGTGGTTATCCACAAAGGTGACCGACCGTGTGGGGTCATGGGCTGTCAGGGTATTGCTTAACAGCTGCCGCATATCATAGCCGTCACCGCTGTTCGAGGCGTCAAAAAAATGATAGTGGAGCGGCACGTCAAACAGGCACATGGTCCGGCCCGTGGTCTCCATATAGCGCTTGAGATCCTCCAGATCGCCAGACCAGTATTCGCCCACGGCAAACAGCTCCTGGTCCCAGTCACGCCTGACTGCGTCCAGCCACTCATTAAAAAAATTAAAATCAATGTGCTTGACCGCGTCCATACGGAAACCGTTGACCCGGGTTTTATCCAGGTACCATCTGCCCCAGCGGATCAATTCCTCAACCACCTCGCGGTTGTTTAAATCCACGTCCGCGCCCATCAGGTAGTCAAAATTGCCATTTTCACGGTCCACGTCACTGGCCCAGCGCTTGCCCTGAAACTGGAAAACCGCGCTGTCCTCTTTCTTCTCATCCCAGTCAATGCCCGCAAAATGCGTCCAGTTCCATTTAAAATCCGAATAGGTATCGCCCCGGCCTGGAAAGTCAAACTGCGTCCACGCCTTAATGGGACGGATAGGCTCAATCTGCTCATTCCGGTTTTCGTCATTTTCCTTGCAGGCGTAGACATTTTCCGTCCGGTCCGCGCCCAGACGGTGATCCAGCACAATATCCGCGTAAACCTCGATTCCGTTATCCTGAAGGGCGCTGATGGCTTCGCAATATTCACTGACTGTTCCGTATTTTGTGGCGACGCTGCCTTTCTGATCAAATTCACCCAGATCATAAAGGTCATAGGG
>OIET01000825.1_pt1 | contig 20336 bp, 18 predicted proteins | sample 1581871 | NCBI WGS metagenome assembly OIET01 (sample SAMN03279760, study PRJEB24777) | human gut metagenome | isolation source: fecal sample PR121 from 1 month old male Malay infant, vaginally delivered... | place: Singapore | collected 2005-09-16
TCCTATGGCAGCGACTATGACACCACCTACATTTTCAGCGATGATATCCCTGAAAAGGGAGGACGCGATATTCATTACATCGCGCCTTACCAGAAAATAAGCTTTCCAGGCATCGAAATTGAAACCTTTGGCTCGACCGATCTGGGTGTTTCCTTCTTTGTTCAGGCCGAAGGCAAAAATATTTTCCATTCCGGCGATTTAAACTGGTGGGACTGGGACACCGCATCACACCCCAATATTAACCCCGAGGTCGAGGAGCGTGACTTTAAAGCAGTGATCCAGAAAATCGAGGAACAGATCGGCAAGCACAAAATGGATGTGGCCTTTGTCCCGGTGGACTCGCGCCTTGGCGGTTCGGCCTGCCGCGCTGCGGAATACTTCATTGACAAACTGCACCCCAAGGTCCTGATCCCCATGCATTTCTGGGAGGACTTCTCTGTTATCCGCACCCTGGCAGACCGCGAGACTGGCAGTGGCACTGAAATCCCACTCTTTGAGGACCGCAACACCGTTATCGGCAACTATTAAATGTTCCCTTTTAAAAGAAGTCTTTCAATTCTTCGCTTTTTATAAAGCAAAAATCTCACAAACATTGAACGAAATTCATTAAATATCATAAAAAGCGAAAGGCTTAGCTCTTTCGCTTTTTTATGTTTTAAGTTTCTTATAAGAATCTCGTTTTTTTGCTTCCGTCTGTTATTTTCTTGTACATTTCTCATGTTTTAGGGTTTATTACAATAATATTAAAGCGAAAAAAGGATGAAAAAAATACAAATCCCTTTTAATTCACCGCTTTAGAATTTAATTCGGAAATCCTTCAAAAAAGTTTCTAATTTCCCCTGATATAATACAAATAGTATGTTATTTTAATAATGAGCGCACAAAGATATAATACTTTATACTAATACTGATTATGAAAGGTAGGTACAGATTATGAACATAAAATTCAGGGAAAAATCACAAATTACATTACCATCCTCTGTTGTTGAGCGATTAAAGCTCCAGGCAGGCGATGCGCTTGAGTGCGAAATTATTGGAAATACCATATGCTTAATTCCCATTAACCAGCCTGTGGGAAAAAACGGATATACAGCTACGCTGCCAAACCCTTTGTATCACACACAACCGATAAACTTTTAGCCGTGTTCTGCTTTGGGCCTCTTCGCATATTTTATGCACAAAAGCCGCTTGTCCTGCAGTCAAAAAAAGCGGAAGAGCTGCTTGTCTATCTGGTTTGCAGAGGCGGCAGCCTGCTCTCCAAAAAGAGCGTGGCCGAAACCATCTGGCCAGGCCGTTCAGAAAGCCAGGCCATGTGCAATCTGTACAAAACGCTGGAATGGTTTAAAAATCTGCGTCAAAAGGATATCGATATACCGATTATCTCAAAGCGGGGTACCATTGGCCTTGATAGCCGGCAGATTTACAGCGACCTTTGGGAATTCGACACCCACTATTACAATCGTTCACAGCTTCAAAACTGCCAGAGGGCCGTCGAGCTTTACACCGGCTCGGTGCTGTCCGGAGCGCCCTATGACTGGATTGCTGCCTATGAAGCCTATTATGAGCTATCCTGTGCTGAGATGCTTGAACTACTCTCACAGCAGCTTGAGAAAGACAAAACCGGACAGTTTAACTTTTACCAGAGAAAACTGAAAATTCTAACTGAAACTTAAAAGGAGAAGTCAAAATGCCAAAATATACACAACAGAATCAGGCCTCTAACTGCGGCGCCTTTTCCATTGCTTACCTGCTCTGGGAGCTTGAAAAAGCTGCCTATCAATACGATCATCCCGAGGATGCCCTTGCTTTTATTGACGCAATCTACAATGCCGTCAAATTTGGAGACAGCATATACAAGTTTGATGACCCGGTAAAAAGCATCATGAATTCAGAGCATTGCTCACCTGTAAAAATGGTAAACTACCTTGAAAACCAGGGGATCAAAACAACCTGCCTTATTCCGGTAGACCCTCCTTTTATTGCCTTTATCCGGGCGGTTAACACCTCCACCCTAAAACCTTTATTTAATTTTACCTACGAAGACCCCTTAAAGGCCCTGAGGCCGAACCAATATACCATCAGCATGGCTGTAAATACTTTCGATATAACCGATAGCGACATGCTCCTCCATTACGTTCTTATTAAAAAACATGCTAAAAATGCCACATGTACGGTATACGACCCTTCCGACGGCGAAGAAAACACTGACCAGTCCCTGTCCGTCGGGAGCCCCATCGCTGGAAGCCCGTGGCTTTATACTGGTATTCTAATCGCTGTTGCCTCTTAAATAATATCTTTGTGCGCAATTCAAAAGCACCGGCATCTCTTACGGATGCCGGTGCTTTATCTGTCGGTCAGCCTTTCACTGCGTCTGCATACTCTGGGGTACCGATGCCGAAGCCACCAGCTACATCCAGAATATGTCCGGTAATGAAGGAGGAATCGTCACTCGCCAAAAACAGCACAGCGTTGGCAATATCCTCCGGCTCGCCCACCCGGCCAAGGGGTACATGGCGTAAAAATGCCTTTTGAAAATCGCCGGTCATACTCTTCTTGACTGCATCGGTGCCGATCATCCCCGGCGCTACCGCATTACAGCGGATATTTTTGCTGCCGAACTGCAGGGCAATGGCTTTGGTCAGGTAGTTAATCGCCGCTTTGGACACCCCATAGCCAAGCCTGGAAACATCTGGTAAAAGCCCGCCGATGCTGGATATATTGACAATATTGCCGCCGCCATGACTGGCCATGTAGCGAATAGCCGGTTTACAGGGCAGGTATACACTGCCGATATTTTTTTGCAGAATATCGAAAAACGCGTACGGGTCCCCTGTTAAAATATCAAAATCCTTGGTGGGAATCCCGATCCCAAAGTTATTCACCAGAATATCCAGGCGCCCCTCCTCCTTTGCAACATGCTCTACCATCACATGATATCCCTCATAGTCAAAGGCATTAAAAGGGTGGAACTTAACATTCAGTTTCTCCTCGCTGCATTCGGCCAGGGCCTTTTCCGCCAGTTCATCCTCCAGTCCCGCAATATAAACCAAAGCGCCATTTTGAGCCAGTTTTTTCGCGCTCGCCAGACCAATGCCAGCGGTTGCGGCTGTCACAATGGCTACTTTATCTTCTAATTTTTTCATACAGATTTACCTCCATGTTTAGCATGCACTTATCATAGCACCTGACCACAGGAAATAAAAGCCTTTTTCCATTTCTTGAAGCTTTCTTGAAGAATGCAGCTGCCCTTTTCTATAAGTTGTTTCAAGTCCTCTTTTTGACCAATTCTTTTTTGGACGGCACCCCGGTCAGCCGCTTTCTCAGGATGTCCAAAAGCCTTCGGTGGCGGTACTGGACTGTGCTGTAGCCCACCCCCAGGCTTTGGGATGCGCCTCTTATTGTCTGTCCCTGGCCGTAGACTGCTCTCAGCAGAGCCAGCTCCTCAGGGGTGAGCTCACCAAGAGCTTCTGACAGGGCTTCCAGCTCCTCCCGGTGAACATAGTTTCCCATGATGTCGGCCGACAAATCCGGCAGGGTATCAAACAGTGTCCCCTCCTCATCATCACGGCTGGCGCCGTCGCCGGAGATGTCCCGTACCAGGCGCCGCCAGCACTTTCTGCGTTTATTTTGCAGTGACCGGTAAAGATAAGTCTTAATATAGGCGGCAAAGCCGCTGCCCCGCGTGCCGTCATAACACCTGATGCCCTCCAGAAAAAAGAGCCGCGCATCCTGCAGGCAGTCCTCAAAGCTGTAATTCTCTGGTCTTGCCTTATCCGCCGACGCGAGCATCAGAGGGCGGAACATACGCTCCAGAAAAGCCATGGCTTCTCCATCCCCCTTTTGCGCGCGAAGCACCCATCGGTCAATTTCTTTATAATCCATGCACCTTCTCCTTTTCAGTCATCCTCATACACATCTGTGATCTCAAGCATAATGCCTGGAAAACGGTCTTCCACCGCGGCGCTGAAGTCATTAAACAGATCCTCTGCTTCCTCTGCGTCCCGGGCATAAAAGCCTGCCTCAACCCGGCACTCCGCCAAAACTCTGTAGCTTCGGCGGCGGTTGATGATTCTGGGGCCTCTGCCGTATTTATTCATATGGTTACCTCCGTAAATTTTAATCTTCAGGAAAAGGCGGGGCGTTTAACCCTGCGCTTTTCCTGCCATTTGTTTCCTTTCTCTCGCTGCCCACATGGCGTTAAAAGCAGCTACATCATCGTCTGGGTACTGGGCCTTGATCTCTGCTCTTTCCTCGTCCGTAAGCGGTGGCAGCAGGTTGAAGCCGTGGATGCTGGCCGCAGCCTCCTGATTACTATATGATAGAGAAGCCTGTTTAGTGTTTATGTTTATGAACGGGGACAATTCTGTCACATCTGACGGGACAGCCTGTGTCCAGACCTTTGTCACACTGTCCCCTTTTTTATCCCTTACCCAAATGGCCTCAAGGCCTTGATCGAAGGGGACCATGCGGTAAATTCCCGCCCGCTGGCCAGCGTCCTTCTGGTACGTCACACGGCCGCGGTCAATGAGGTACCCCCTTTGTCGCAGCAGAACCCGCCGGTCCCGGATGCCTAAAATGGGCATAGCCACTGTATTTGGCAGTTTAAACTCTACCGGCCAGTACCACACGTCCTGGGCTGTCCGAATGGCTGCCCGGTTATTGGTATACAGGAGCAAGTGCCAGTAAGCCTGGAGCAGCGGGCTCAGCGGATTCTCCGCCATCCACCTGTAAAAGGCCAGGAGCTCGGTCAGATAGTTCATCCCCTGTTTCTTTCCTCTGCCAGTGTGCGGATAAAAAATTCCTGGCCCGAAGGGGTGATCCGAAGCTGTGGGGACTGCTTGAGACGGCCGCTCTTTTTCTCCACATAGGTTTTGTACTCAACAGTCATACGTTTGTTGTCCAGGGACTGCCGGGTTGGCAAATTACGGTTGCGCAGCGCATCAAAATAAGCAAATCCCCTTTTCCGAAGCCACACATACAGCTGGTTCCTCCCAATGCTCAGGCCCTGCTTCCGCATGATCTCCGCCAGACGCGCAACGGGTATATCATCCTTGCCTGCCCTGCTGTCCTCATACTCTTTTCTCTCACTGTCATCCTCCAGATAAATTCTGGCTTTTTCGTCATATTCCTGCCCCAGGGCTTTCAGCTGCTTTTCAAGAAAGGCGAGCTCGATGCGTTGGTCTACATCGGGCAGAGTCTCAAAGCTCCCTAAAATGCGGTCCTCCTGTTTTAGCGCGCACGAAGCACACCATGGACGAAAACCTTTTTCTTCTGGCGGGACGGTTGGGGTGATCTGGTTACAATTCATTCTGTAATCCTCCTGTAAAATATAATGGTTCGATTTCAGCGGTGCACTTTTTCCGGTGCTCCTGCTGATGGTTCTATCTTACAGGACTCTATGGTTTTAACGGACGCGAGAACGTGTTTTTATTATCATGAATTAAAAATTATTTTTATTTTCTGCCGCCAGCGGTACACGGTGCTCAGTTCTCCGTAAAAGGGCAGGGTGAGCACCGGGCGGCCGCGGCGTGGGTTCAGAGGCTTTTCGCGGAGTTCATCGTTTTCAAACAAATGTAAAAGGGTACGGGCGACAGTGAACAGGGTATGGCGCATCCAACGCGCTGCAAAGACGGGCAGTACACGCTGGCGTTTTGCACAGTGCTCGCACTCTTTTGAACATACCCAGAGAACATAAACCTGTCCCTCATCATCCTCAATTTCCTTTGATAAGCCATTGACCACACAAACCTTACCATCTTTTTCTTTCAGGCGCATGGTTTTCTGTTTCAGCGGACTCTGGCAATGGCGGCAGACTTGCTTATGATGGCCATGGTAGATAAGCTCAACCACCAGTTTTCCGCCTTTTTTTAAAAGATAACCGGTATCAACAGCCTCAAACTGGTCGGGATAGTCTTTGATATGCTGTTCGAGCGTTTCCTGTTTTAAGCGTTTCATTGCTGCGGCGTAGCCCATTTTTTTCTCCTTTACTTCACACACATAATAAAAAGGACCCGCTTTCATGCAAAATATAGCTTGCATGAAAGCAGGTCCATGAATGGTCCCCTGCGGGGTATATTCTGTTTTTCTATTGATAAATAGACGGTGTCTAATGGCGCAGACACCGCCTAAGGTAAAAAAGAGACTCTATATCACCGGCTATGCCGGGAATAGACGAAACAAAGCGCACACCATCTCCGGATCATAGTAGACGCCTTCATGTTTTTTAATTTTTTTAAGCAGCTCGGTATCGTTTGTCCCGGGACATTCTGTTTTTAAATGGTCCCAGGCATTCGCTACTGCGGCAGCCCTTGCAATTATTGGGATATTGTCGCCTGTCAGATGCTCCGGTCCCCCTTTACCATCCCAGCGTTCATGGTGGTAACGGCAAAGATCACTGGCAATACTGCAAAATATTGATTCCTTGTTGCCTGACGCTTTCCGAAATGCATCGCTGAAAAAATCCGATCCACGTTCACAGTGTTCCAGATCATCGGTATCATCATTTCTTTTACCCAGATCATGATAGTCACAGGGAGACAGGTCACCAAAACGCCAAAGTTCAATCAGATCACTCCGCCCGATTTCTGTAAGGAGAGCACGGATTAATCGACCGGTTCGTTTATTATGTTCCTGAACGCCTTCCGGACAAAGCAGTACCATATTGATTAAATTCTTGAGCATTTCTTTAGCCTCTCTCTGTTTTTTGTATTTTTTCTGGCAACGGGTATTTAATTACTTAGAAATGCCGCATAGTTCCTTACTATGCGGCGTGCCTCACCCGCGTACTTCCGGAGTGTCTTTTCCTTTTAAAATCTTTCATTTTCATCATTTCCTGCCGAATAAAAGACTCACTTAAATGTAAGTAAATATCTGTTGTGGTAGCTGTCTGACTATGCCCCAACAAAGCACTGATAACTTTTATTACGACGCCGCTTTCCATGGCGCGCGTCGCAAAACTATGCCTTAATGAATGAAAGGTATAAGTCTCAGAAATCATAAGCTCTTTTAGCCTTTTTTTAAAATGCCGCTCAACCGTCCGTCCATTATAAGAATTTCCATCTTTTTTCCCAACCACAAAAGCATCAGGCTTTTTTTGCACTGATGTTTGCTTCTGGAAATATTCTTTTAAACATTTTGAAAATTCAAATTCCAAAGGAATTTTTCTCTGGCTGCTCTGTGTTTTTGGCGTTCCCAGATGGGCAACTGTTTTGTTTCCATCACCTGTCGGAACACGTTCCATGCTATGCCTAATAATTACTATATTTTCATTAAAACGTATATCTTGCCAACGCAATGCGATCACCTCCGACAATCTCAAACCTAAATTCAAAGCAAGCAGTATAGCGATATCCAGTGCCTTTGAACTCTGTCCCAAAGCATTTTCTATTTTTTCTTGATCTTTTATACTTAGCGCCTTTGCTTTTACCTTTTCCTTTTGAGGTAAAACTGTTTTTTCGCATGGATTTCTCTCTATAATTTTGTTCTCTATTGCCAGCTCAAATACTGCACGCAAACAGCGGTAAACTTCATGCACAGTTTTCGCACTCAGATCCTTTTGTATGTCGCTAACAAACCGTTGAATATCTTCCTCACTGATGGTCTTAACGGACTTTTCTCCAAATACGGGACGCAAATATCGATTAATTAATTGAACATAAGTCCTTTTTGTCTGTGCTTTTAAATGGTTTTTGCTTTCTAACCATTTATCAAAAAGTATGTCCATCGGTACAGTCCCTACAAAAAAGTTTATAAATTCTTTTAATCGTTTCATATTGCTCTCCTTTGTTTGTCAAAATTTACCTTGTTTAATTTAATACTAGCATTTTTTCCTGTTTAATGTTATAATTATAAAAACAAAAAAAACATGGCGCATAGTAAGGAACTATGCGCCATGCTTTTTTATTTGATTCTTATTACTGTGCTGTTGTTTTAAACACAAATGGTGTTTTATCGTACGCACTCTTGTAACTGTCTAAATTATATTCGAAGAAATCACCGCCTGTAATAAAACGAAACTTTACAAGCTTTACATTTTTTTCAAGTGCATTGGTCTCCAGATTGTACACGTCGCCCCTAAAGCTTCCCGTCCCTGAGGCTCCAGCAAAGACCGTTAGGATCGACATAATCCAAAGCCGGTCGTCAACATTGAGGCTTTCATTTCCAATATAAAGATATTTTGTAGGCAGCACCATACCGACTGCTGTCATTTCATCATACAGCGTTTTATGGCCGCTGGAGGACAGGCGGTTTTTCATTGTATTGAGTGTATCCACTGAAATAATTTTTTTGTTATCCGCCTGGTATGATGTAATTTTCTTGTCTTTAATCAGATTATTGAAAAGTGTTTCGACTTTCATATTAAAACTGCCTCTATATTTATCGCCCAAAATTTCATGAATATCTTTTAGAGGGTCAAGAGTTACCGTATTGGCCGTCTTGACAGTATACAGCTGTTTATCGACGAGATTCCGGTCTTTTCCCACAGGCGGTTTCAGATTTTCTTGAAAAGTCGTCCACTTAGTATCAATGCTGTTAAACTGGTCTTTCATTTTGGTGATCTGCGCATCATACATATGATCCTTATTATTGGCATTCATATAGCACATGCTGATCATGTACGCTTTAATATAAAGCTGGTAATTGCTTGCCCAATATTCCGATTTGGCGGTTGTTGTCTGTGAATCCCAGTTGTAGCGCCGGTTGTATAGCGTGACATAATCATCAAGCACACTGCCCACAACCCCCTCACCAAGGATGTACTGCCCAAAGGTATAGGCATCGTAGACAAAGCCTTGCCCTCCGGTGGTCGTGCCTCCTAAAATAATATTCAGCTGGTCCATAAGATCTTTATATTCCTGTGATTCGATGGATTCTACCTTGGCCAATTGTGCCAGAATATCGTTCGTGCTGCTGGACAGAAGCCCTGCCCGGAAGTTAATGGAACGGGCGTTGTCCTGAAATTTACTGATTTTTGATTCCAGGGATGCATCGACTAAATAATTAACTTCATTTTGAATTTTAGTGGTGGTTTTGTTTATTTCCAGCGCAGACTCATTAAGAGCGGCAACGCTTTCGCTTATTCCACTCATTGATTCCTTGCTCTCGGACATGGCCAGACTGCCAAGCCCCAGGATACCTGCGATTCCTCCTATTGGCGCGTCCTTGGCAAAGGAGTTGACAATCGTGAGGATTTTTGACACCAAGTCGGTTGTGGAGGCCGCGCTGTTTGACGCCAGCATGTTGTCATAAACAATGACCTCATAATCGTCAGCAGCGACAGGCACACCGTAGGCGTCAATGAGGCTGCCTTCGGCCAGCACAAGGTTTTCATTGCTGGCCCAATGGGCAAAGAATGCTCTCAGCCCTTCCTCACCTTCCTCCTCATACCATTTTTGCAGCTCAGGGTTATCAATGGCTACGGTAAAAGCAAAGGTGCCGTCTGACCCGCTTTCGATGGTAACTGGCGAAATAACGGCGTCGGGCAGTGTGTCATTTGTAAGGCTGACAGAGCCTGGCGTTAAATTTACACTGCCGTTTAAGGAGCTCACCGTACCGGTGAAGGAGGCGGCTGCCTTAGTGGAGGACTGTGGATCGGCGGTAACGGTATCTAGCGTAAGCTCTGCTGTAATCCGCTCTTCCGCCAGTGCCAGCTCCAGCTCCAGGCTGCCGCAGTTGAGCCCCGCGCTGTCGATGGTCATGGTGACGCCGTCAAGGGCGTCCAGGATTTCGGTTTTATCGGCTGTGCCGTTCACAGCGACTTTTAAAACACCATCTTTTCTGGCATCGGTGGAGGGAATGGTCAGCGCTACGGGCTGGACTGCTGTATTGTCAAATGAAAAATGGGCGGTGCCGGCAGTATCTGCAAACTCGGCGGTGTCCAGGCAGAATTTTATGTCGGCGGTGCCGTCATCGTTGACCATGACGTTATCGGTTCCGTCTGCAAAATACGGCAGCGGTTTCATGACATCGACCACAAGAACGCCCACTTTATCGCCTTCCTGCTTAAAGCTGTTTTTGTCGAAATACAGAACGCCGCAGCTCTCGTCGCTGTGGTCCAGTTCTCCTGACATTTTAAGACGGATTGTGTGCTCATCCAGCAAATTGATTTCATCAATGCTTACACCATGAAAGGCATTGGCCAGTTCAATATCAGCGGCTGAGATCGAATCTGAAAAGGCGTCTTCCTCACTGGTGGCAACCACATTAAAGAACCTGGCGTCTGCGGCGACTTCTGTTTTTGTTGTCATGGGTTCATAGCTGGCGGTGGTCACGGTAAGGGGGGCGATCTTTTCGATGGAAACAGTGGTGGTAACCGTCTGTTCTTCGCCGTCTACCACCAGCTGCTCTGTTACGTCGTAGGTGATGTTCTCGAGTGATGTGGGCAGCTCGGATTCTTCTGATGCGGCTTCTTCTCCGGCCGCCAGGGCTTCTCTTGGAAGGGCCGCTAGCCCCAGCTGTGTTCCGATGCTCAGGCAGAGTATGATTGACATCATCTTTTGTTTACGCCTGGCATTTCCTTTAAAAAAGATAACGCCCAAAATTAAAATGGTCAGCATCAATACGGCGAATATGGCGTGGGGGCCCTGGTATCCTGTATGGGGGTTCGCGCCTTTTTTAGCGGTCAGGAGTGCTGCTTTGCTGACCTCTCCGTTGTTTATTTTAAAGCTGTAATTTATTTTCTGACCGCCTGCAATGTGGTCATAGGTTTTTTCGGCAGCGCTCGCGTGCAGGCCTTCGGGGAGGGTCGTCTTCAGCGATACGTTGTAAAGTCCCGCCTCTGTTGGATTGTCGAGCGCCAAGGTCGCTGTTATCTGCTCGCCGTTGTTTATGGTTCGCTTGTCAAAGGTCAGCTGTGTGGGGATCAGGTCTTTTATATAGGTGACGTCAAATCCCCTTGCTAGGGTCGATGCCCCCACAAACAGCAACAGCAGTAAAGCGAGTGTGATGACACTGATCACTCGGTATAAGGTTTTCATGGTTTTTTCCTTTCCTGTTCATTCATGAACATTTTGTTTCAAACTTTTTGAAAAGCGCCGGGTAAATTGCCAGAATAAAAAATGGGACCAGGAAATTATAGATAAAGGCCGCGGCGTAGGCGTCTAAAAACAGGTTAAACACGTTTCTGAGAATATAGTGCAGGACGGTTATGACTGCCGCGCCGATGAGGTAGCGTCTGATTTTAAAATAGAGTGTCCCCTCGACTGAAAATTTAATTTTCCTTCTCTCCACGATCCATCCAATCGCGCCGCCAAACGCAAAACCTACATTGCCGAAAACGTCGGTGACCATCTTAGCCGGGTCCACCAGGAGTTTGCCGTCAACCCAGTTCTGCGGATAGCTTTTTGTCATTGCGTAGATAATGATCAGGACGCCGCAGATTAGCATGGCCGCCACCACCCAAATATCTTTCTCTGGTTTTTTTTCCAGGTAATCATTTAACACATAACCCATAAGCAGGATGACCAGAAATGCACTGCCAAATCCTACCAACACATCCTGCGGCGTATGAACGCCCAGGAAATTCCGGGACAGCATGACTAAAAAGATGACACTGAACAAAAACACGACGACAAAACGGTATTTCCTGAAGTACAGGGCCAGTGAGCCGTAATAGCAGGTGGCTTTTGTTGAATGGCCGCTGGGAAAGGAGTAGCCTGTGGCTGTGGTTTTGGCCCCCGCGATGGGTTCTATCCCCGGGTCTCTTATCCACGGTCTGTAAACGCAAAAGCTGATTTTTAACACACTGTTGACTAATCCCCCCACGCCCTCTGCCAGGCACATATACGTTCCGGCTTTTTTATTAAAGCACCAGTACACTGCTGCCATCAGCAGGACGGGAATAAAGGATTCTCCAAGGGTTGTGATGAATGAAAAGAAGTCGTTGAATACGCCTTCTGAATAAAACCGAAAGTTCTGTAATAAAAATAAATATTGAATATCCATGCTGCCTCCTGTCCTCTATGAACGCTTATTTTCTAAATAATGCGCTTCTAAATAGCGCACAAACAGTACTTCTATAATGGTGAAGAATGGTGCGCAGAGATAGCCGTCTGTTTTCTGGCTTCTGCCTTTTATAATGCGGTGGTTGTAAAAATAAATGTGTTCATCACTGAGCTTTTCCAGCTCATTATCCTCATAGGAGGTAACGGATAATATGGACGTCCCTTTATTTTTTACTCCGCGCACCAGATTGTTTACCGGCCGGTTGTTGCCGGACAGGGAAAAAACGATCAGAGTATCTTCCTTTTTCAGAAGCTCTGTCATTGTTCCCAGCTCTGTTTTACTCTCAATGACAAAGGCACGCTTTTGCAGTATGAAGAAAAGGCGTTTCAGTTCTTCGGCCGCGTGCCGCTGTACTTCTCCGGTCCCAAAGATAAAAATCCGGCCGGGGCAGTCGAACAGCTCAAAGGTTTTTGTGAGATCAAGATTTTTTAAATAGTCCAGGGTGAGATAATAATCCTGATAGGTACGGTTGAGCAGATTGACTGCCAACACATCGTCTGTCTGTTCCTGCCACTTTAAAATAACCCTTAACTCCCCATAACCGTCCATGCCCAGCTTTTTGCAAAAACTCAGGATCGAATTATTTGAAACGCTGCACCTTTGTGCCAGCTCACTGAGTGAATACTGGGGGCATTCTTTCATATGCTTATAAATATACTGCCATATGCAATGGTCGGTTTCGCTGAAGTTTTCATAGTGCTGATTAACTAATTGATTAATATCCATATCACTGCTCCTTGTGGGAACGGTATTCCAAATATTTTAGAAACAGCATCTCAATCAATATAAAAAAGCTGGTAACCGACGTGTAAGACACATCGAGATCATCTTTTTTTATGACCAGCCCTGACGTGTATAAATTCACGGTGCTGAGCTTTGCCAGCTCGTTTTCGTGGAGGGTGGTGATTGAGACAACCGGGACATTACGGATTTTCAGCGCATGCGCAAATTCTACCACCTCGGGGGATTCGCCGCTGTATGAAACCATAAACATCACATCTTTTGGGGTGATTTTTTCAATCATACGGTTTGTCTCTGCGTTTCCGTTAATCTCATAAAATATCCGTTTTGCCGAGACAAAGATCCGGGTCATTTCATGGGCGACAGTACTCTGCAGTATTCCGGAGCTGTAGATATACAGGTTCTCTGCGCTGTCGATCAGCTCAAAAATTTTATCACAGTTCTGCTCCACAATGCGGTGGACCACCTCATTATAAAGGCTGATCACCTTTTTCATGCTGGTGTAATCCTCTTTGGGCGTCTGGCTGTCGTGTATTAATGTCACTTTGAATTCACTAAAGCCGTTAAATCCAATTTTATGAACAAAACGCGATAATGTGGTCCGTGAGACATGGCACCGGCTGGACATCTCAGTGATTGTCAGGCTTTTGCACGCCTCCCTGTTTGATTTGATGTATTTCCAGATATATAAGTCGTTTTCGTTGAGATTATGGTAGTACTTGTTAATATGTTCATCAAGTTTCATGTTTTCCTCTTATGTTTATGTGATTAAGTAAGCTCAGGCCAGTAATCTTCATTGGCCTGGATAAATTCATCTAATATGACTTTTGCCGCTGCCGCGCTCGGGACGGTTTTGGAAAGTGTCAGGGCCTGCCACAGCTTCTGGTAGCTGCCCTCAATCCATGCGTCTACCACCAGTTTCTCGACGTTGACCTGCTGCTCCATCATCCCTTTTTGAAAACGCGGGATTTTTCCCTGGCAGATTTTCTCATAACCGTTTTTTCCGACAATACAGGGAATTTCCACCATGGCGGTCCGCTCAAAATTCTCAATGGCCCCTTCATTCGGAACGATGAGTAAAAAACGCTCCTGGGTGTTCTCCGCAATCGCCCTGGCCAAATCGACAATATAGGTAGCGTGGGCGTCTGCTTCAAAATTACTGCCGCTGCTGGTTCCCTTTTCGATGATCTCGCGGCAGACGCTGAACACCTTTTTTTCCCGCCCGTCCATAACTTCATTGGCTCTGGTATATTCTGGGTCCAGCCCGGCAGCGATCTCGTAGGGAAACAGATAGTACTTCAAATAAGTATTTGGGATTGTCTCCGGATCAATCGCGTAAACCTCTCTGGCCATTTTAAAGGTGTGAGCCCAGCTGTCATCGACCTGCTGCTCTGCACTGACTGGAAAGCCGTTTTCCGCAATGTATGCCCTGATAACGGGCATCAGGTCGTTGCCTGCTTTGTCATAGATCTGGTGCCACCACCCAAAGTGGTTCAGGCCATAGTAGCCGACCTGCATTTCCTTACGCGACTTGAGCCCTGCTATTCCCGCCATTTTTTCTTCAAGGTCGATGGGCATATCACAGATGTTCAAAATCTTTGAATCTGGCCTCAGCCGATTGGTCGCCTCGGCTACAATGGCGGCCGGGTTTGAATAGTTCAGCATCCAGGCGTCCGGAGAATACGCTTCCATATAGTTTAAAATCTCAAGGACGCCGCCGATGGAGCGCATGCCGTAGGCGATACCGCCCGGGCCGCAGGTCTCCTGACCCACAACCCCATATTTTAAGGGAATCTTCTCATCCTTTTCGCGCATGGCGTATTTTCCAACACGGATATGCGCCAGCACAAAGTCGATGCCTGTAAAAGCTTCCTTTGGATCATCGGTATAACCAAACTCAATTTCCGGCGCGTTCTCGCGGAGGTAAATTCCACAGGCTTCTGCGATTATTTTCTGTCTCTCGGGGTCGTTGTCATAGAGCATGATTTTCCTTATCGGAAAGCGGCTGCTCTCTTTTAACAGCATCAGAACAATACCTGGTGTAAAAGTACTGCCTCCGCCTGCTACTGTAATGGTATATTTTTGTGTCATTGCATTATCCTCCTGTGTTTATAATAAATTTTCAAACTGTTCCCGAAATTTTGCGACGGACAATCCTATAATGACCTGGACGGATCTGCCGCTCGTAATGCACCCATGTGTTCCGAGGGCCTTAAAAGCCTGATCGTCCAGCACCACTTTTGGGTCTTTAATATTCACCCTGAGGCGTGTCGCACAATTCGTGACGTCGATGATATTTTCTTTTCCTCCCAGTGCCTCGAGCACTTTTTGCACAATAAGTGTCTCTTCATCGCTTTTACTGGCCCTGTAATCCGACTTGGAATAAAATTTGACGTTTTCTTCATCCTGGCGCCCTGGTGTTTTGAGATTAAGCTTAAGAATTATAAAGCGAAACACGACAAACCAGATACCTGTAAAAGCAAGCCCTACGGCAAACAGGAGCAGGTATTGCTGCCAGTGGCTTCCCATGAGGGGAATCCAGTTGAAGGAGGCCATCTCGATAAGGCCCCCGGAAAAGATTCCGGTTATTCCCAGCAGGTTAATCACCATGGCCAGCAGCGCTGACAATACAGCGTGCACAATAAATAAAACAGGCGCGATAAATAAAAATGTGAACTCAATGGGCTCGGTCACCCCGCACAAAACAGCGGTCAGTGTTATTGGGATCAGCAGTGCCAGCAAACGTTTCCTGTTCTGTGGCTTAGCGGTGAAATAAAAGGCCAGCGCGATCCCCGGACAGCCGAATATCTTTGAAAATCCTGTGGCTGTGTAGGAGGCCCACGGCGCCAACTCCTTTAATGCTTCTGTCGACGCCGCGAGTTGAGGGAGCTGTGTGGCCCAGTAAGAATAGATTCCTCCGTTAATGACCACATTATCAAAGTAGAAAGAGGAGTAAAGCAGATGGTGGAGGCCAAAGGGGATCAGCAGCTTTTCCAAAAATACAAACAAGCCCACACCCAAGGTGCCTGCTCCCAGTACAAACTGCTGAAGGGCGCTCATTAAAAGCTGAACCTGAGGCCATATAAGGATCGCTAAGACTGCCACTGGCAGCATTGCGAAGAAGCCAATCATAAATACAAAGGTGGAGCCGCTGAAAATACCCAGCCATTCCGGCAGCTCTTTTTCATAAAACCGGTTGTGCAGAAATATGACGAGTGCCGAAATCCCCAATGCCCCGAACATCCCCATATCGAGGGTCTCAATACCGGCAATCTGGGTTAAATGGCTTCCGACTTCTGCCTGAGATGTCAGGTCAATGCCAAGGTCTGCTCCCCATTGGGAGAGCATGATTGAGACAAAATAGTTGAAGGTTAAATAGAGAACCAGCGCTTCCATACAGCAGCGCGCATTTTGTTTTTTGGCAAGACCGATGGGCAGGGCCACCACAAACAGCAGCGGGAGCTGCCGGAATACGGTCCAGCCGCCCTGAAGCACGACGTTCCAGCATTTGAACCAGAGGCTTTCCGGGCTTGCCAGCTCGCCAAAAATGGCCTGGGTGGTAAAAAGTGTTCCTATGCCGACAACAATCCCCGCAAAAGCAAAGAGCAAAACAGGTGTAAACATTGCCCCGCCAAATTTCTGAATTTTCTGCATCATAACTTTTCCCTCCCAGTCTTTTGATAACGATTATTCATCTGGTTTTATCTTAACAGCTTCATTTGAAGGTTACAATCATTCTGGCCTATTCTGGGAAATCGGCCATCATTCCGTTTTCTGCACCAAAAGCTGTGAATTTTACCAGCAAAAAGCAGATAAGGCGCTGCCCTATAAACGGTCACTCTCCTTTTGATATTTAGACCATACCTGTGTTGTGTCCTCTATGTTCAGAAGCTTCGGATTAAATACGGGCTCCATAATGCCTGCCTTCTTTTGTATTTCATAATCCTTCATAATCTTTGCAACCTGATTTGAAAGGATCAGTATTACAATAATATTAATCCATGCCATGCAGGCCACGCCAATATCCATGACATTCCAGAGCATTGACGAATCCGCGATACCGCCAATAAAAATAGCGGCTAAAAAAGCAAGGCGTAAGATTGTTCGTCCCAGTGTTCCCACATTTCTGAATAAATACCGGACATTGCTCTCGATCTGGTAATAATATCCGAGCAGGGTGGTCAGGGCAAACAGCGCTATGATGACACTCAAAATTTTACCTTCCCACGGAATGGTGTTGGGTGTCAGGTTATTGAGCGCGGTCTGTACCCAGAGGGCGCCCTGCTCAAGGTTAGGCGCACCCTGCGCCAGCATGGCGCCGGTGCTCTCGTCCACAACGTTATAAATGCCGGACAGCAGGATGACTAAGCCTGAGATTGTGCAGACGATAAAGATGCTCAGATAAATGGACAGAGCCTGAATGAGCCCCTGCTTGGCCGGGTGGGTCGCTTCTGCCGCCGCTGCCATGATACCGCCGGAGCCATAGCCTGCATCGGTCGAAAAGATCCCGCGCCTTACGCCCCACGAAACCGCTGAACCCAGAATACCGCCAAAAATAGCGTTTGTTCCAAAGGCAGAGGTGAAAATCACTGAGAATACCTCTGGCACCTTTGTGATGTTTTGAATAATGACAGCAATGCCAAACAACAGGTAAATGGCGCACATGAAGGGCGCCATGCCTTCGGCTACCCGTCCGATACGCTTGATCCCGCCCCAGATAATAATCCCTATGAGCGCTGTGCCGATAATGGCAGTAACCAGCGTGTTGACACCATAGGCGTTGTCCAGCGTTGTGACAATCGCGTCCATCTGGATACCGGGCATGAGTATTCCAATGCCCAGAATCAGTATGATGGCAAATATCTTTGCTAAAGGTTTACACTTCAATCCCCGCTCAATATAAAAAGCCGGGCCACCCAGGTATTCGTTACCTGTTTTAATCTTATAGGCCTGTCCCAGCACAGCTTCAGACAAAGCCGTACAGGTGGCAAAGAATCCAAAGGCCCAAATCCAGAAAAGAGCACCTGGCCCGCCAAAATAGATGGCTGTCGCTACACCCGCGATATTCCCGACGCCGACACGCGCCCCAAGGGCTGTCGCAAATGCCTGGAATGGTGTGATCCCATCACTTGTGTCGCCGTTGCCTTTTAAAACTCTGATCATCTCCTTAAAAAAACGAAGCTGCGGAAATTTCAGCCGGATCGAAAAATAAATACCAGCTCCCATTAAGAGGATAACAAGAATATTACTCCAAACCACATTTTTGATTACTTCTGTTATTGCAACGAAATTTTCCATTGTTTTTCTCCTAGTCCAAAAGTGTAAGTCCACATAGTTGTACTTATGTGGACTTACCTGTGTCTTTCCAATGATAAAAATTAACGTTTTGAACGCTTTCTCTTTAATAATACAGCCACTAAAACACCGCAGAGCAGCAGTATCATGATGATCGGAATGCAGGTGCTGCCCTGTATTCCGGTACCTGCGCTTTTGCCAACCGTATTACCGCTGTTGTCCGCCGCATTGGAATCGGCGTGTGCTGATGCTGTTACTTTAACGGGTGTCTGAGCGGAGTGGATACCGTTGTCGGCTAAAAGGGTGTGATCCCCGGCTTCAATGTCAAAGGGCATCTGGAAGGTAAACAGGGCCTGCCCATTGCTGTCGGCATGTACTCGCCCGACTTCCCTTGGGGTTGAATGCACTGTAAAGGTGATCTCTGCGTTTGGCTCAAAATCGGTGCCTGTCACGTTGATGGTATCCCCATGCGCGCTCACATTCTGGTTTACGGTGATGCCTGGTATTCTTAAACGCCACTGGGCATATAAAAGAACGGTATCATCGTCCACAGTGGTCAGGTTTTTTACGCTTTCTCGCTCTGTATAGCCGGTTCCCTGGCCGTCGGCCTGGGTATTCCAGCCCGAAAAGGCAAAGCCGGTTTTGGTATAGCCGTTGGCCGTCAGTTCCGCTGTCTGATCATAGGTCATTATTTGGTCAGGCGTACTGCCGCTTTCGGCAGTATTGCCGTCAAATTGGATGGTATAGTGGTTGGCCCGCCACTGGGCGTAGAGGATAACAATATCTTCGTCCCTTGGAGACAGGTTGATTACAGTCTGCTCATCGTTAAAAGCTGCTCCTGTTCCATCGGGCTGGGTGTTCCAGCCGGTAAAGGTGTAGCCGGTTTTGGTATAGCCGTTAATCGTCAGGCTGGCTGCCTGATCATAGGTCATGGCCTGCTCCGGCGTGCTGCCGCCGTCGGCCGTGTTGCCGTCATATTGGACAGTGTATCTGTTGGCACGCCATTGGGCGTACAGCGTTACGCTGTCTCCTTCTTTTGAACTCAGATTACTGACATTCTGTCCATCGGTATAGGCGGTTCCGCCGCCATCACGCTGGGTGTTCCAGTTCATGAAGGTGTAGCCTGTTTTAGTGTAGCCGTTGGTGGTCAGGCTGGCTGCCTGATCGTAGGTCATGGCCTGCTCTGGTGTGCTGCCGCCATCGGCCGTATTGCCATCGAAGTGGATGGTGTAATTATTGGCGCGCCATTGGGCGTACAGGGTAACTGTCCCTCCTTCTTCTGAAGTCAGGTTACTGACCGTTTGTCCATCGGTATAGGCGGTTCCCCCTCCGTCAGGCTGGGTATTCCAGCCCACAAAGGCATAGCCTGTTTTGATATAGCCGTTGGCGGTCAGGCTGGCTGCCTGATCATAGGTCATACTCTGGTCTGTCATGCTGCCGCTGTCAGCGGTGTTGCCATCGAAGTGGATGGTATAGCTGTTAGCGTGCCACTGGGCATACAACGTGACGGTTTCATCATCATTTAGCGTCAGATTTATGACGCTTTGTCCATCATCATAGGCCATTCCGCCGCCATCGAGCTGGGTATTCCAGCCAATGAAGGTGTAGCCTGTTTTGGTGTAGCCATTGGCCGTCAAGGTGGCCGCTGTGTCATAGGTCATAGCCTGCTCTGGTGTGCTGCCACCGTCGGCCGTATTGCCATCGAAGTAGATAATGTATTTGTTGGCGCGCCACTGGGCATAGAGCGTGACGGTTTCGCCTTCGACCGCTGTCAGATTAACCACTGTCTGTCCATCGGTATAGGCTGTCCCTTCGCCGCCTTTCTCGGTATTCCATCCCACAAAGGTGTAACCGGTTTTGGTATAGGCGTTGGCGGTCAGGTTCACTTCAATGTCAAAGGCCATTGGCTGATCGCTCATACTTCCGCTGTCAGCCGTATTTCCGTCAAATGCCACTTTATAATTATTGGCATGCCATTGGGCGTACAGGGTTATGATACTGCCACCGTCTGGCGTCAGGTTCACCACGCTTTGTTCGTTGCCATAAGCCGTACCGGCGCCATCGGGCCGAGTGTTCCAGCCCGCAAAGGTGTAGCCTGTTTTGGTATAGCTGTTGGCCGTTAGGTTGGCCGCCTGATCATAGGTCATGCTTTGGTTAGCCATATCTCCGCCATCGGCGTTGTTGCCGTCATATTGGATGGTATAGCTGTTGGCGCGCCACTGGGCGTACAGCGTTACGCTGTCTCCTTCTTTTGAACTCAGATTACTGACATTCTGTCCATCGGTATAGGCGGTTCC
>OIET01000831.1_pt1 | contig 20205 bp, 9 predicted proteins | sample 1581871 | NCBI WGS metagenome assembly OIET01 (sample SAMN03279760, study PRJEB24777) | human gut metagenome | isolation source: fecal sample PR121 from 1 month old male Malay infant, vaginally delivered... | place: Singapore | collected 2005-09-16
GTGCAGGCCAGCAGAACCAGCAGGAATGTACGAATCCGGCTGGTCAGTGTCTGATTTTTCTTCATAGTTCTTTTCTTTAAGAATTATTTATTAGATGCCTTGCCTATATCATTGCGGCGCTTGAGCGCTTCCATGTAGTAATAGTCCGCATAGTTGAGCGGCACGTCGATTTCGCTGTTGTGGGGGATGCTTCCTACGCTGTGCATCAGCAGAAACAGTCCGTTAGTGCCCGGAGCAGCCGTATAGTCCGGCGAAGTAAGCGATGACATGATGCTGTCGGCGTATGTCCGGTATTCTTCAGCCTGCGGAACATCGAAGGTACTGATTTCGTAGAGAGCCGAGGCAATCACTGTCGCTGAAGATGCGTCGCGGGGTTCGTTCGGAATGCCGGGAGCGTCCATGTCCCAGTAAGGAACGCGGTCAGCGGGCATATGAGGATGGTTTTTCATGAAGTTGAATGTCTTGAGCGCCTGGTCCAGATAGATCTGCCGGCCAGTCTCACGGTAGCAGACGGTATATCCGTAGATGGCCCATGCCTGTCCGCGTGACCAGGCAGAACTGTCAGCATATCCTTGAGCAGTCTGACGGCTGCGTACGGTGCCATCCTGAGGGTCATAGTCAACTACATGGAAACAGCTTCCATCGGGCCGGAACTGTTCCTTCAGAGTGCGGTCGGCGTGCGAGAGGGCTACGCGGCAGAAGGTGGAGTCGCCTGTCAGTTTGGTTGCTTCGAAAAGAAGTTCCAGATTCATCATGTTGTCTATGATGACGGGACATTTCCATCCCCGTTTGGCCTGCCAGCTGTTGCCGTTGACATCCCAGCTTTGGATTACTCCTGCTGCGGGGCGGAAGCGGGTGCAGAGAGAACGTGCAGCCTGGGTCATGACTTCTGCATAGCGGCGGTCGCCTGTCAGACGGAGGGCATTTCCGAAACTGCAGTTGATGATAAATCCGATATCATGATGCCAGGTCAGGTTTTTGGCGCTTTCCAGAGTTTCGGTGTGACGGATGGCAGGGTTCAACAGGGCTGTGTCTGCCGTCAGTTCATACAGATACCACAGACTGCCGGCATAAAATCCGCTCCGCCAGTCTTCGGGAGAACAGTAATAAACCTTGCCGGACGGAGTGAGAGTGACGGGAGTGCGAACATTTCCGTCACGTCCTGTGCTGTCCAGTGAAAGAGTCAGCTGACGTGTTGCATTTTGAAGTGCGGCCTGAGGCCAGGAAGATTCTTTCTGATCTTGTTTTTGAGGAGCACAACCTGTAAAGCTTGATGCCAACATGCATGCACATCCGATAAGGATTTTGTTTTTCAGTTTCTTCATGGTTTTGGTTTATCTATTAAAATGACAATTCTTTTCAGTCGCAATATTAGTGCATTTCCCTGTGAGGGAACTGATGCTATTGTACGGAAAAACCTATGATTTTTTCCATTTCTACTTTCTTTTGTATAATTGTACGATTCCATCGTATTATTTGTAAAAAACGGAAGATCAGTGCAGTGCTTTTTTCCCGAAAGGATTATAGACTCTTGAAAGATGAGAATCTCCTGTCTGTGGACTGATCGTGAAGGTTGTTGGAGTATCGGAATTTCTGATAAATACTTCTTCTCCTTTTTTCAGGTCTATGACGTAGGTATTCGGGGCTGTTTGCTGAGTTTGGAAATTTCGTTTACCTTCAAAGATCGGTTTCTGTATGTCTGTAACGATGGTACAAGGTTCTCCAGCTTCACTCAGAATCCGGATGAATTCCGTTTTTCCATTTGTTCTGCGTGCACTGATCAGAAAAGCTCCTTCTGTACGCCAGTTGTGGAAATTCAGGTTGTTCCACAAAGAGGGAACAGCGGGAAAGACACGTATTTTGTTTCCCCAGCTTTGTAACAACATGTCGTGGACCGACTGAGCTCCGGATAAGGGCGTTTCGATGACAGGGCCTGACTCTTGATAGAGTGTATTTACTCCGAGCAGTTTGTCAAAGAGACTATTCAGACAATCCAGTGATTGGTTTCCTTTTCCAAGCAAGGCATATAGTGATGAGGCCCCGGTAAAGGAAAATCCGCGGAGCCCTTCCGGTTTACTCAGCCAGTGAGTCAGTGAGCGTTCGATAAGTGCTCGCTCTTCCGGATTTTCCGGATTGAGCAGATGAAGCGGATATGCAGACATGAGGTGGGAGAAATGACGATGAGATGAACTGTATGGAACATTTCGTCCGATCATCAGCCCGTCTTGGTTACAGGGAAATGAAGTTAGATTCTTTAGAACGTCCCTCCATTCTTTTTCCTGACAGTCTTTGATGCCTAATCGCTTACAGATCTCGGTCAGAGTCTGGCATCCCCATTTTAAGAGTGCCAGATCAAAATTGCAGTCTTCTGCTGATCCATACTCCGGAGAGTAAGTAACCGGTAGATGCAGCCGGCCATTCTTCCCTTTATAAAGGAAATGCAGGTAATAATTGATCGATCCTTTCAGAACAGGAAACAGATGTTCTTTCAATAACTGATCATCCATTTTATGACGGTAAATCAGCCATAGATTGTGGCAAGTCCAGGTCAACAGTCCGATTTCAGCCGTTGGATCTTTTCCTGGGATTCTTACGGTTTCGGATGCACATTCCAGATCGGAAGTTCTTCCGATGCCTAATGAGTTATAACGGTAAGGTTCCGGAATATTTGTACGCAAGTTTTCTATGTTGCCATAGATCGCATTTTCGAGTGATCGGGCGAGATCCAGATGATTGGACGTATTTAAAGGCCAGTAAGTCAGTTGGACATTTAAGTTCCACCACGCATTAGGCCAGGGAGTGACGGTCAGCCAGGGACCTGTATTGTCAATTAATGCCCCGTCGGCACGTGTGGCTGAAGCAAGTTTGTACAGTTGAATCCAGTAGAAACTTTCTTTAATGCCGTCGTCAACAGAGAAGAAACTGGCCGGATAGAAGTTATGCCACCATTGCTGATGCGTTGTCCTGAGTGAATTCCATCCTTGTTGTTGTGCACGAATGACTGTTTCTTCGGCTACTTTGCATGCATTCCTTTCCGGATAGGAATGTGCTACATTGATCCATAGTTCATGCCATTCGGAAGATTTGTCTGTTTGCCAGTATATGGCAGTTTCTCCTCCGGCGGGTAAGGTTTGCAGGCTTATTCCTCCTTTTGGGGAAAGCTTTACTTTGGCCGGAGGATTTTCGGTGTAACTTTCAGGCATTGTCATCCAGCTTCCGGCAGGAGTTAGTCCGTACTGGTAGCGTGGACTATTGGCTGAGGCCGGTATCCATTTTATGGAAATGTTTTCTTCTTTCTGTAATTTCCATCTTGTTTGAATAACAGGAGTGGCGGCATTCACCATAGCTTCCAGCTGAAAACTTCCTTCAGTTGTCTGTATCTCAGCTCTCATTTCCGCATTCCATAAGTCAAGCCGTATGGTTCCTCCAGTTATTTTCCCCTGAGGCTGAAGCAGGAAGTGTCCTGTCAGAAGGCGTGGATTGCCAAATAGTCCCTTTTCCGGACGATGATCATGGACCAGACTGTTTCCGGTTTCCAGCCGGATGGCATTCAGCTTGGGTTCATACCAGACCATAAGTCCCAAAGTTCCATTCCCCATGAACGGAGCTTCATACCATGCCTGGGGAAGTACTTCCCAGATCATATCCTGCTCGCTCATAAACTTTGCCCAGTCTATATTTACTTCCAGAGCAGGAGAAGAAGACTTGGAACCAGAGGCATGAATCCCTGGGAAAAGGAGCAGGCTCAATAAGGTCAGAAGAATCAGTTCACGTTTCATTTTTCTACTGTTAATTATTTGAGTGTGCAAGGTACTTCCTTTCTTTTTAAGCAGACTGCAATATTGTACGTGAAAGGTGACAGGATTGTCCATTGGACTTGTATTTTGCTCTGTTTTAACCTATTTGGTCAGTAACAAGGAAAATATGTCTATGTATTGAGGAAGATTTTGATAATGAATATGGTTAAATGGAGATACTTTTGCTCCCGGAAAACTTCACATAACCGGGACAGGATGCAAAGTTGATATTCCATATTATCCTTTGGAGATAGAGTAAGTTTGATTTATAAAGACTACTTCAAAAAAGAATTATGAAGAAAATAAAGTGGATATTGCTTCTGGGATTGTTCATAGCTGTCACAGGATTTGCGAAGCCGGTTTCTCCGGTGGAAGTTGCGTATGCTCTGATCGAACGGGTAACGCCCGGTTATGGTGACCAGTTTGTTCTGGAACTGATCAGTGCGCAGGAAGAAGAAGATGTCTATGAGATCTCGTCAAAAGACGGAAAGGTTGTGCTGCGGGGAAACAATCCGGTGGCATTGGCTACTGCTTTCAATCAATATTTGAAGTATGTCTGCAAGGTACATATCTCCTGGCTGGGCGATCATCTGGATTTACCGGAGAAGCTGCCTTTGCCTTCGGAAACAGTCCGTAATACGATTCACGGGAAGTATCGGGTTTACATGAATTATTGCACACTGAGCTATTCTGCTGCCTGGTGGAACTGGGACAGATGGCAAAGGGAGATTGATTATATGGCAATGAATTCCATCAATATGCCTTTGTCAGTTGTAGGCCTGGAAGCAGTGTGGTACAATACACTTCTCAAACATCGGTTTACGGATGAGGAAGCCCGTTCTTTTCTTGCCGCACCTTCGCATGCAGCATGGCAATGGATGCAGAATTTGCAAAGTTATGGAGGTCCTTTGCCCAAATCATGGATTGATAAGCATGTAGTTCTGGGACAGCAGATCATCAGACGGGAGCTGGAACTGGGAATGAAACCGATCCAGCAGGGATTCTCCGGATATGTTCCCCGTGAACTGAAGGAAAAGTATCCTGAAGCCAAGATACAGCCGCAACCTTCCTGGTGTGGATTTAAGGGAGCAGCGCAACTTGATCCTACGGATTCTCTTTTTCAGGTGATAGGAAGAGATTTCCTTGAAGAAGAAAAGAAATTGTTTGGTGCGCATGGAGTCTATGCGGCAGATCCTTTCCATGAAAGCCGTCCTCCTGTAGATACGCCGGAATATCTGTCGGCTGTCGGACGTTCCATTCATACTCTTTTCCAGGAGTTTGATCCTCATTCCTTGTGGGCTATGCAGGCCTGGAGTCTGAGAGAACCGATCGTGAAGGCGGTGCCTGAAGAACATTTGCTGATACTGGATCTGAATGGCAGTAAATGTACGCAGCGCAATGCCTGCTGGGGATATCCTGTTGTAGCCGGTAATCTTCATAATTTCGGCGGACGGATCAATATGCACGGGGATTTGCCTCTGCTGGCCGGTAATCAGTATGAAGCGGCGGTCAGTCTTTCTCCGAATGTTTGCGGCAGCGGATTGTTTATGGAAGGCATTGAGCAGAATCCGTTGTATTATGAACTGGCTTTCGAGATGCCTTTACAGAAAGGAAAGGTTGAACTCGACGGATGGCTGAAGGAATATGCTTTGCGCAGATACGGCAGCAGGTGGGAAAACACTCATAAGGCTTTGTTGCTTTTGCTGGAAGGTCCTTATCGTCCGGGAACCAACGGAACGGAACTCAGTTCCATCATTGCTGCCCGCCCGGCCTTGCATGTCAAGAAGTCCGGTCCTAATGCCGGACTGGGGATTCCGTATTCTCCCTGGCTGCTGATCGAGGCACAGGCTCTTATGCTGAAAGATGCCGGTATCTTGAAGACTTCGGAGGCTTATCGGTTTGATATCATGGATCTCCAGCGTCAGATTATGACGAATCTGGGACAGGCCATTCACAAGGAGGCGGCCAAGGCTTTTGAAGCGGGAGACGAAAAGGGATTTGAATTACACAGCCGGCGATTCCTGGAACTGCTGACTGATGTGGACACTCTGTTGCGGACTCGCCCGGAATTTAATTTTGACCGTTGGCTTGCCGATGCCCGTTCCTGGGGAGATACGGAAGAAGAAAAGAATCAGTTTGAAAGAAACGCAACGGCTCTGGTGACCATTTGGGGGGCAGATGGAGATCCTCTCATTTTTGATTACTCGTGGAGAGAATGGGGAGGACTGATCGGCAAATATTATCTGAAACGCTGGCAGAAGTTTTATGCCATGCTTGCCGGTTGTCTGAAGAACGGAACGTCTTATACGGAAGACAACCTGCCGATGGTTTACGGACGCGAAGCTTTCAGGGCAAATGCTTTCTACTCGGAACTTGGGGATTGGGAACTGGAATTCGTCAATACGCCTCACAAGGTACGGATGCCTGTTACAGAAGGGGATGAAGTGGAAATAGTGAAAGCACTATATTCCAAATATCTGAAACTGGCAGAGGTTTATTATCAGAATTCAGGTGAAGTTGATTACATAGATCGGAAGGATACCTTTGAGAATTTTGGGGAATAAAAAAGGTATTCTGACTCGTTACTGATGTGAATCAGAATTGCTATGAGAAACTAAATCAACTGGTCAGACGGCATCGGGAGGGGACTCCGGGTGCCGTCTTTTTTTTAGAAACAGAAAGCAGAAAGACGAAAAATTCTCTATACGATGCGGGCTCAGAATACGGTCGGTGAGGAGAGTTCCACCTAGTGGAATTTTTTGTTCCACCTAGTGGAAACAAAAGTTTCACCAGAAGAAAACTTTTGTTTCGTGCTGAGAGAACAACAGTTTTCTCTAGGGATAACACTTGTTTTCTCTAATGGAATAAAAGGAAAGATGTACAGAATGTCCAGTTATATCGGACAATTTTAAAGGTTAAACTTCAGGGGAAGAAGCTAAATTTACAGCCTGAAAGAATATCATTTATTAACCTAACAGATGTAATATATGAATCAACGGAAACTGCTTATTCTATGGATGCTTTTCCTGGCATTGGGGGTGCAGGCACAATGTATCTTTGTCAAATCGGATGTACGCCAGTCCATGAGACGGGTGGCCGACTGGCAGATTGCACATAGCCGGGAAGTGGTTCACGGACAATTGAACTGGGTGAATGCGACTTTTTATTTGGGTTTGTCCCGCTGGGCAGCAATAGCTGAGACCGAGAACGGGGATGTAATGTACTATGAATGGCTCAGGAAGCTGGGGGCACGAAACTACTGGCAGGTGGATCAGCGGATGTACCATGCCGATGATGTCTGTGTGGCCCAGATGTATCTGGACCTTTATCGCAAGTATGGCCGCCAGGAAATGCTGATCCCTTCTCAGGCGCGTATTGACTGGGTGATCAGTCATCCGTCGAAGGGTTCGTTTGCACTCGACTATGGGGATGCTTCTACGTTGGAACGCTGGACCTGGTGTGATGCGTTGTTTATGGCTCCTCCGGTGTATGCTCGTCTGTATTCCATAACGGGCGACAAGAAATATCTTCGTTTTATGGACCGGGAATATCGGGCTACATATGATCATCTGTTTGACCGGGAGGAACATCTGTTTTACCGCGACCATCGTTACATCGGACAGAAAGAGGCCAATGGCCGGAAGGTGTTCTGGGGACGCGGAAACGGATGGGTGATTGGCGGACTGGTGGAGATCCTTCGTGAACTGCCGCGCGGACATAAGTCGCGTCCGTTTTATGAGGACCTTTTTGTAGAGATGTGTGAGCGGCTGGTCGGCTTGCAGCGTGCGGATGGTTTCTGGTCGGCCAGTCTGTTGGATCCGGAGTCTTATCCTTCTCCTGAGACGAGCGGAACCGGATTCTATGTCTACGGACTGGCGTACGGTGTCAATGAGGGTCTGCTTTCGCGTGAGCGTTTTTTGCCTGCGGTTGAAAAGGGATGGAAGGCTCTGCTTTCGGCAGTCGAAGAAGATGGACGACTGGGATATGTACAGCCTGTGGGAGCGGATCCCCGTAAAGTGGCGCGTCAGATGACTGAACCTTACGGGCCGGGAGCCTTCCTGCTGGCCGGAACGGAAATCTATCGGATGGCAGCCGGGGGAGGAACGGAAAAAAATATTTCTTCTGAACGGGTGCGTGAAATTGCTGCTATGTTGCCCGACAAGCCGCAGGGACTGGGACTGACCTATAAAAACAGGGAGCATTGGAACCAATTGTTGCAGACTCCCGAAGGGCAGAATATTCTGAAGCTGGCTTCCGAAAGTCTGGAGGAAGGAATGCCTCCTTTTGTGGATTCACTTTATCTGCACCTGAACAAGACAGAAATCCGTCTGCCGGGCGAAAACATGATGAATGCCCGTTATCAGTATCTCTGGCGGCTCGTACTGGCAGAGTGTATGGAGAACAAAAAGCGTTTCCTTCCGGCCATTATCAAGGGAATGGAGGAACTGTGCCGCCAGAAGCCATGGTCGATTCCGGCCCATGACCGCGATCTGCGCAATTATAACGGTACGGATTATTATGTAGATCTGGTGGTGGCTACGGCTGGCAATACGTTTGCGCAGTGTGTGCGTCTGCTGGATGACCGGTTGCCGATAGAGACACGTGCTCTGGTGAATTGCGCTTTCCGTGAGAAAGTATTCCGTCCCATTCGCCGATGTCTGGAAGAGACAAAGCCGTTTTATTGGTTTACGGTAAAGAACAACTGGAATTCTGTCTGCCTGGCCGGGGTGACCGGAGCAGCACTGGCTTTGCTTCCTGATAAGGAAGAGCGGGCTTATTTCGTGGCAGCTGCCGAGAAATACCAGTCGTATGGGATGGAAGGATATGCTGATGACGGATACTGCCGGGAAGGAGTCGGTTATTATAATTATGGCTTTGGGGCATTTATCACTTTACGTGAAGAGGTGTGCCGGGCTACTCAGGGACAGATTGATTTCTTCCGTTTGCCGAAGTTCGTCCGTCTGGCCCGTTACGGAGAAAAGATACAGATTCAGAATCGGGTTTGCCCGGCTTACTCGGATTGCCGGATCTGGATTTCACCTGATACTTTTGTGACGGATTACTGTAACCGGGCATTGGGGCTGGAAACGGGAGAAGAAACCTGTTCCATTCCGCCGATGGACAATCTGTCTCTGCATTTCATCAGTATGTTTCCTCATCAGGCATGGCCGGTAGAAATGACTCCTGAAATGAACCGGGTGCTGGAAGAAGAGTCGGATCCGTTGCATGTCTGTTATGAAATGGCAGGAATTGTCATTGCACGTCCGGTGGCGGGAAGTTCCTGCCACCTGGGAGTTTCTTTCAAGGCCGGCCACAATGATGACAGTCATAATCACAATGATGTCGGTTCGTTTGTTGTCGTACAGGGAGATCAGACTATGGCAGGAGATATGGGCGGCCCGTTCTCTTATCCGGGCGACTTCTTCAGTGACAATGCTTATCGTTATCCGATCAAGAATTCATACGGTCATCCGGTTCCGGTGGTGGATGGCAAATGGCAGGATACAGGACGGAAAGCGGAAGGAAAAGTGCTGGAACGCCGGCTGAGTGATTCGACGGATGTCTGCCGTCTGGATATGAAATCAGCTTATTCTTCAGTTGAAGGACTGGACAGACTGGAGCGTACTTTCGCGTATGACCGCCGGGAAGGTGGAAGTTTTGTCGTCGAAGATGTTTTTGAATGTGCGAAACCTGTCAGCTTTGAAACGGCACTGACCACACGGGCCCAGTGGAAAGTTGTATCCGGAAATTGTCTGGAACTCTCTTCCGGAAATGAAAAGATGCAGGTGTGGATTGAGTCATCGGCTCCTGTTTCATTTACGAGTGATACGGTGGAAGTGAATTCACCGGCTTACAGCCGTATCGGCATTGTGCTCAAGGGCAAGTCCGGCAAGGGATATATCCGTATGAAGATGATGCCGGTGAAGAAGTAATTTACAGTCAGAAAAAGAGATTGAAATGAGTCATTTGAATGTTTATATAATGAATAAAGTCAGAAAACTGCTTCTGGTCTGTGGTTGCTTCTTGGGAAGCATGAGCCTTTCGGCAGAGGTAACCTCCGGAAGTGATTTTGAGATCCTGATGCAGAAGATCAGGCAGGATTTCAGCAAGAACCCTTCCATTGATGAGGCTTTGTCCTTTTATCGGGAGGGAGCCTTTACAGATGTTGATTATGGAAGTATCCAGCGTACGGACTGGCCTCCGCTGGTTCACCTGCAGCGTGTGAGTGATTTTGTCTTTGCCTATACAAATCCGGAGAATCCGTATTATGCTGATGACCGTTTGTTTGACAAGATTCAGGCCGGACTGGAGTTCTGGCATGAACGGAATCCCTGGTGTCATAACTGGTGGTATAATCAGATAGCTGAACCTCAGTGTCTGGGAATTTTGCTGATTCAGATGCGTTCGGGAGCTAAGAAGTTGCCGGAGGAACTGGAACGGAAATTACTGGAACGGATGAAAACAGACGGAGGAGATCCCGCCAAATGGACGGGAGCCAACCGTACGGATATCGCTTTGCACTGGATTTACCGGAGTTGTTTGTCGGAGGATTCCACTGATTTGAAGAAAGCGATTGAGAATGCTTACAGTCCGCTGGTGTATACGACGCAGGAGGGATTCCAGCATGATAACAGTTATTTTCAGCATGGCCCTCAGTTGTACATTGGGGGATATGGAGATGAAATTCTGAAGGGGATTACTCAGATTGCCATGTATACGAAGGGAACGGATTATGAATTGCCGGAGGGGAAGGTCGCTTTGCTGGGCAAATTCATGCGTGAAACTTATTATCCGACTATTCGTGGCCGTTTCATGCTGTTTGATGTGCTGGGACGTGGAGTGAGTCGTCCGGGAGTGACGGACAAATCATCCACCGCTCTTTTTGCCCGCCGGATGATGGAACTGGATCCGGCTCATGCAGATGAATATCGGGAAATCGTCGGACGCCTGGAAGGAAGATTGTCTGCGAATGTGGGTATTACTCCGTTTCATACTCATTATCCGGTTGGTGATTACACGTTGCATGTGCGTCCGTCCTATACGTTTGATGTGCGGATGGTTTCTACCCGGACCATGCGGTGTGAGTATGACAACGGGGAAAATCTGCGGACTTATTTCCTGTCGGACGGATGTACTAATATTGTCCGTGAAGGAGATGAGTATCAGGAGATATTCCCGGTATGGGACTGGAGGCGGATTCCCGGCGTAACGGCTCCGCAGTTAAAAGAGATTCCAATGGCGAAGAGTGACTGGCAGACAAAAGGTACTTCTGAGTTTGCCGGTGGAGTGTCGGACTCTCTGTATGGGGCGACCGCCTATGCCTATGAGGACAATTATGCGGGGGTATTGACCCGGGCACATAAGGCCTGGTTCTTTTATGAGAATGAAGTGGTATGTCTGGGAGCAGGGATCACATCAGGTGCTGAGGCAGAAGTGGTTACTACGGTAAACCAGTGTCTGGAGAAAGGACAGCCGGTATGGATCAGGAACGGAAAGAAAGTTTGTCAGATGAATCCGGAAGACAATGTCGGCGGTTCACTGAAATGGGTGTTGCATAATGGAGTCGGATATATATTCCCGGAAGGTGGAACAGTCTTCTGTCAGGATAAAATGCAGACAGGTAATTGGTATGATATCAATCACACGGCTTCACGGGAGCAGGTTGGTAAACAGGTGGTGACGGTTGGCATCCGGCATGGTCAGAAACCGGCAGCGGGTACTTATGCATATCTGGTAGTTCCGGATCTGCAGACAGCCGGCGAAATGGAGGCATATTGCAAAGATGCTTCCATCCGGATTCTGAAGAATACTCCGGACTTGCAGGTAGTCAGAAACAGGAAACTGAAAATGTGGCATCTGGTGTTTTATGCTCCGGGAACCTTTGAAAGCCGTGACTTGTCAGTCAGAGCCGACCGTCCCTGCATTTTGCAATTGCGGGAAACGAAGGAAGGCCGCCTGGTGGTGCATGCGGCTGATCCGGCCCAGAGTCAGCAATTGCTTACGCTGGATATTTGGAAAGGACGGACTTCTTCACGGCCTTTTACCTGGCAATGTGACTTCTCACAGGACGGTATGCTTCCTGGAGCATCCAGAATGATTCAACTGTCTTCCGACTGTTTCCGTCTGTAGTTCTGGGGAGTTTCTCCGTATTGATTCTTGAAGCAGCGGCTGAAATAGAGTGGTGAGCTGAATCCACTCCGGTCGCTGACTTCTGCAATAGGGAGAGTCGGATATTTTTGTAGCAGGGTTGCCGCATATTTCAAACGATAATTCAGCAGGAAATTATTGGGAGTCATACCGGTGAGTGCCTTGAATTTCGAGTAGAGCAGGGAACGTCCCATACCTACTTCCTGACAGAGTTTGGGAATGTCAAATTCAACATCATCGATATGCTGTTCTATAACTTCATCCACCTTCTGGAGAAATTGCTGGTCGAGCGGGTTGATGCTGGCCAGGTCAACTTCCGAGATGGGTTGTTTCTTCAGTTGGTGCTGGATGAGTAACCGGTTGCGTACGAGATTGTTGGTGCGTGCCAGCAGAATCTGAGTGTCAAAAGGTTTGGTAATATAGTCATCAGCTCCCCGGTTCAATCCTTCGATGTTTTGTTCCGTACTGTTCAAAGCGGTGAGCAGGATCACGGGAATATGGCAAAGATCAATGTTGCTTTTGATCTTCAGACACATTTCCGTACCGTTCATTTCAGGCATCATGATGTCACTGATAATGATGTCCGGTTTATGTTCAAAGGTGGCCGAGAGTCCTTCCTTTCCGTTGGTTGCCGTGATCACCCGGTAGAAAGGATCGAAGATGTTTTTCAGAGTCTGCAACAGGTCTGGATTGTCTTCTACCAGCAACAGGGTGTATTTTTTCTTTTCACCGGAATCAGCCGTCTCGTTTTCCGGTTCATTCTGCAGGAGTGGGTTTTCCTGAGGTTGGGGAATGGGTGGAAGTGCCGGTTCCTGACAGGGAGGAAAGTATGCCTTTTCTTCTTTGGGTGGTGTATTCTCGCAGAACTGCACGCGTGTATCTTCGTTGAAGACTTCTTTCTCCAGCGGAAGTGTAACGGTAAAGGTACTTCCCTGGTGAAGGATACTGCTTACCGTGATTGTTCCATGATGTGCTTCGACAATGTTTTTTGTCAGGGCCAGTCCGATGCCTGTTCCGGGATATTTTTCTTGTCCTTTTTGGTCTTCTCCCTGGAAGAAGCGTTCAAAGATTCTTTGTTTCTCGTTTTCAGGGATACCGGTTCCGCTGTCTGTCGTCTGTATGATCAGTTGATTTCCCTGGATACAGGCTTTCAGGCGGATGCTTCCTCCGTCAGGAGTATATTTGAAAGCATTGGAAAGAAGGTTGAAGAATACCTTTTCCATTTGAGTCCGGTCTATCCAGCACAGGATATTTTTCGGCTCAGATTCAAAGGTATAATCTATCTTGCGTTGTTGGGCATAGTCGGTAAAGGTGAGATAAATTTCTTCAAGCATCAGGCAGATGTCCTGGGATGCCAGATGCAGGATCACATGATTCTGGGTGAATTTACGGAAGTCAAGGAGTTCTGTTATAAGGTTAGTCATGTATTGGGTGTTTTGTTTGATCTTCAGCAGCTTGTTGTATAATTGTACCGGGAGCTGTTCCTGAAGCAAAGCATCCAGATGACTGATGATAAGGGTAAGGGGAGTACGGAACTCATGACTGACATTCGTAAAGAAGACGAGCTTGGCCCGGTTGACTTCTTCGATATGCTGTTTTTCAAAACGTTCTTTTTCCAGAGAAAGAGCCAGAGCCCGTTTGGCCAGCTTGTTACGGACAAACCAGAAGCTGCCTGCACCAATGGTGATGAGGTAGAGCATCCAGGCCCAGATGGTGGAATACCATGGGGTGGAGATTTGTATCTGTAAAGAGATGGTTTGTTCTTCTGATCCTTGCTGAGGTCTGACTTTGAGGGTGTAGTTTCCGGGGTCGAGATTGGTGTAATGAATCTCGTTGGCAGAAGTGGAAATCCATTTGTCGTCAAAGCCTTCAAGCTTGTATTCAAAGGTTTGCCGGCGTGACTGTTCTTTGTGGTCGGAGTAGGTAAACTCGATGATACAGTTATTCTGGTTATGTTTGAGCTTCAGCTTATGGGTAAAAGGAAGGGTCTGGTCAAGTATATTGTCTGCCGACAAGGGAGTAACCAGCCGGTTGTTGATCCACAGACGTGAGAAATACAGAGGTGAATTGTGGGCCGCATTGCTTCGGAAACTTTCTGCCGGAACCATTGTGATTCCCTTGGGACCTCCGATATAGATTTCATGTTGGGGGGATACATATAAGCCTCCTCCATAGATGAGAGGTATTTCTGCGGGGAGTACAATCGTGGATGCCTGCCGTTTTTCGGGAGTAAAAAGCGTAATTCCTTTATCGGTGCTGATAGCAATCGAATGTTCGTCAACGCGGGCTATGTTATAGCAGTAGTCACTGGGAAGCTGACTGTTGGCATGAGTATAGTGAGTAACTTCATGGCTTTTTGCATTGTAAAAATAAATACCTGATCCCAGTGTGCTGATATATGCTCCCTGATCGGTTGCCAGAATGTGACTGAGATTGCCGTAACAGTCATAAGGAGTCATGGATATCCGTCGGGTCAGTGTATTGTCAGTGAGTGAAAATATGTCAACATAGTTCCAGCCCATGATATAGAGTGTACCTTGGGGAGAGATATCGAAATACTCGCAGAAAGAACTGGTGTTGGAAAGGAACTGGAACGTATCTGTATCCGGATCGAGACAGAACAGTCCTTTACGGGTGGTGAGATAGAGTTTGTCATTCCATATTTCCAGGTGATAGATGATGTCTCCCGGATTATCAGCCCGGTTCCGGTAATTATGGAAAGTGTGTTGACGGATATCGTACCGGGAGAGTCCTCCCAGATAAGTTCCGATGTAAAGGTTGTTTCTGTGCGGGTCGTAGACAATGCTTTTGATGTTATTATGAGGCAGACCGTCTGCCTTGCCGGCTGTAAACTGCTTGAGAAGATTCCATCCGGGGCCGATCTGGCTGATTCCTCCTCCGTCGGTACTGATCCAGAGATTACGTTCGTTGTCCTGAACCATTTCACCAATGTAAGAGTAATAGATTCCTGGCTGGGCGTGGCTCTGGTAGTTATAGTGGAGGTATTCTTCCTTGCCAGGATTGAAATAACTGACTCCGCCGTAATAGCTTCCGAGCCAGATGATTCCCTGTCTGTCGGTATAGAGAGCGAAAAGTGAGGGATGGCTGAGACCGCCTACATGCTGAGGTATCTGTATTTTGGTATAGAGACCTGTCTGGGGATTGTATTTTTCCAGGCCGGAAAACGTTCCAAACCATATATTATGCTGGCTGTCTTCTGTGAATTGTCGGATTTGCCGATCGCTGGTACCTTTCCCGTCGTGAGGTGAATAAGGAACATTGATAAGTTTGCCGTTGATGATACGGTAAAGCCCGTCCATGTAAGTACCGATCCAGATTTCCCGGCTACTGCTTTCGAAAATGGTATGTACTCCTTTGCTCTGAAGCTGATGTTTCATATTGGGATCTGTTGCATTTTGGGCTATGTAAATCCCGTTGTCAGTCCCTATGTAGATATTCCCATTGCGGGTGATGGTCAAGGCTGTGATGTCGCTGGCTGGAAGATTGCGGACATACAGACTTTGTTTTTTTTGAGTATCCCACACAAACAGGGTATCATGTCGGGTATACCAGATCGCTGTATCCGTAGTGGTGAGTGCAGAAGTCTGGTTCCCAGTGGTAAGCTGGCTGAAACGTTCGCAGCGGATGTCGTAAGTAAAAAGATTACGGTCAGCAATGAAATAGATATTTCCGTCGTTGCCACAGTGGATATAGTCAATGGAATTTCCTAGCCAGAGCTTTTCTCCGGGGCCGCTTTCCACCCATCCTTTATAGTATCGGATGTGATGTCCGTCGTAGATGTTGATACCTTCATGGGTACCAAACCACATGCGTCCCAGACTGTCCTGGCAGATGGACATGACAGAAAACTGGGAAAGTCCGTTTCCTAAGTTCAGATTTCTGAAATATTCAGCATGTATGTTCTGCCGGAAACAGCAGAGCAGCAGGAGAGTCAGAAGGTATATAATGTTTTTTTTCATGGTAGTCTCTTGATAGATTTATATCCCATCCAGGGAAGGAATGTTTGGTCAGGGAACAAATATACAAAGAACTTATGGAATAAGACTGTTTTTTGATTGTTAAAAAGACAGAGACAGACTGGTGTAAGATTCAAGTTTCCATATAAACTCTCTTACAGTTGAAAAGTTGTATAAAACGATAATAAAATTTCAGTATGTTTGTTTATTGGCTAAAAAGTAATTGATTTGTTTTTTATTTTATGGTAAATAAATTACATTTGTGAATCTTAAACAAATTGGGTATGGAAACATATAGTCGGATAGCAATCAAGGTAGGGAGTAATGTACTGACCCGTCCGGACGGAAGGCTGGATCTGACACGTATGTCAGCACTGGTTGACCAGATAGCAGAGTTACGGAGAATGGACAAGGAAGTGATCCTGGTCAGGCTGCCGGAAAAGGAGAAATGAAAGAATGTACCGGTCTGGATGCGGTGTCGGCCCGGCAACTCTTTTCCGCGGTTGGACAGATCAAACTGATGAACCGGTATGATAAATTTTTCGGAGGGTATGGACTTCGGTGCGGACAGGTATTGACCATGAAAGAGAGTTTCTCTACCCGCCGGCATTATCTGAACCAGAAACAGTGTATGGAGGTGATGCTGGAACATGGGATTGTTCCTGTTGTCAATGAGAATGATACCGTGTCGGTGACGGAGCTGATGTTTACGGACAATGATGAACTTTCCGGATTGGTTGCCACCATGATGGGGGTAGATGTACTGTTGATTCTTTCCAATGTGGACGGGGTGTATGATGGAGATCCCGCTTTGCCGACATCTGCATTGTTGCGGGAGGTTGTCCCGGATGCCCGGCTGGATACGGATTCCATTGTACAGACTTCCCGTTCTTCTTTGGGACGCGGAGGCATGATCACCAAGTTTCGTATGGCCCAGAAGGTAGCGTCTGAAGGTATCACGGTGATTATAGCCAATGGCAAACGGGAACATATTCTGACAGATATTCTGCTGGAGCGTAATGAAGTGCCTTATACTCGTTTCCTGCCTGGAAGTCATCCTGTTTCCGGAGTGAAGAAATGGATTGCTCACAGTGAAGGTTTTGCCAAGGGAAAGATTCAGATCAATGAAGGAGCTTACCGGGCACTTTTGTCTTCACAGGCGGCCAGTTTGCTGCCGGTAGGAGTCGTAGCTGTAGAAGGACAATTTGAAAAAGATGATATTGTGCAGATACTTGCTCCTGACGGCTCGGCATTTGCTTTGGGTAAAATCAGCTGTAGTGCAGAGGAGGTACAGTTCCGCATGGGATTACAGGGCGAACGTCCCTTTGTTCATTATAATAATCTTTACATTGAGTGGAGGACAGAATGATGGAGCAGACTTTAAAAGACCAGTTGAAGGAAGCACGCAAAGCTTCACATGCGTTAAACCGTGTGTCTGAAGAACAGATTGACCGGGTATTGATGAATCTGGCTGATGCTGTGGAAAAGCATATGGAAACAATCTTGCAGGCCAATGCTGCTGATCTGTCCAGAATGGATCCGGCTGATCCCAAATACGGCCGTCTCCGGTTGAGCCAGGAGCGTATTCAGGGGATGGCCGCGGATATCCGGAAGGTAGCGGACCTGGCATCTCCTTGTGATGTGGTTCTGAAAGAATGGACGCAGCCGAATGGGATGCATATTCGTAAGGTGTCGGTACCTTTCGGAGTAATCGGGGTAATTTATGAAGCGCGTCCGAATGTGACACTGGATGTTTTTTCGCTTTGTCTGAAAAGCAGGAATGCCTGCGTCTTGAAGGGCGGAAGCGATGCAGACGTGTCCAATAGTGCATTAAGGGATGTGATTCGCACCGTGCTGAAAGAGGAGAATTTCCCGGAAGCCTGTGTGACTCTGTTACCTCCCGGACATGAACAGACACAGGAGATGTTGCGTGCGGTGGGCGACATTGATCTGATCATTCCCCGGGGAAGCCGGAACCTGATTCAGTATGTGCGGAGTCATGCTCTTGTGCCTGTGATTGAAACAGGGGCCGGAATTTGCCATTGTTATTTTCATTCGTCGGGGAGCCTGGAGAAAGGAAAAGCCATTGTATGCAATGCCAAGACCCGTCGGGTGAGTGTTTGCAATGCTTTGGACTGTCTGCTGATAGACCGGAGCCGTTTGGCTGACCTGCCGGAACTGGTGGCCCCACTGGCGGCCTGTCAGGTAGAGATCTATGCTGATGATGAGGCTTACGGTGTTTTAAAAGGAAGGTATGAACGGCTGGAGTACACCAATGAAGAAAGTTGGGGGCGGGAATACCTGGACTATAAAATGTCCGTCCGTGTAGTCAGTGGTCTGGAAGAAGCATTGGAACATATAGCCTGCTATTCTTCCCATCACAGTGAGAGTGTGGTAGCAGAGGACCCGGAAGTGTGCCGGATTTTTTCCCGGGAAGTGGATGCTGCCTGCGTTTATACGAATCTTCCTACTTCCTTCACTGATGGAGGACAATTCGGATTTGGAGCTGAAATCGGTATTTCCACCCAGAAACTGCATGCTCGTGGTCCGATGGCTTTACCTGAACTGACCACCTACAAATACCTGATCAGCGGCGACGGACAGATCCGGGATTAGATCTCCCAGAAAGAAAACTGGCTGAAGATCTTATCAAAAAGAATCCGACAGACGATACTGCCTGCCTGTTTGTCAGGGCAGTCCGTCTGTCGGATTCTTTATATGTTTCAGCGGATTATTCTTCTGTATCCAGCAACAGTTCCATGATCTGGCAAGCTGACTTGGCAACAGAAGTACCCGGTCCGAAGATGGCTACAACTCCTGTTTTATAAAGGAAGTCGTAGTCTTGAGCCGGAATGACACCTCCTGCAAATACCAGAATGTCTTCGCGTCCCAGTTTCTTCAGTTCGTCGATGATCTGCGGAATCAGTGTCTTGTGACCTGCGGCCAGAGAAGAAACACCTACCGCATGTACGTCGTTTTCCACTGCTTCACGGGCAGCTTCTTCCGGAGTCTGGAACAAGGGACCCATGTCTACGTCGAAACCACAGTCTGCAAATCCGGTTGCTACAACTTTGGCGCCACGGTCGTGACCGTCCTGTCCCATCTTGGCGATCATAATACGCGGGCGACGTCCTTCTTTCTTTGCAAATTCTTCGGTCAGTTCGCAAGCACGTGCGAAATCTGCATCCTTCTTACTTTCTGATGAATACACGCCTGATATAGTTCTGATTACTGCTTTATAACGTCCTACAATCTTTTCACATGCATCGGAGATTTCTCCCAGTGTAGCCCGTACGCGTGCTGCTTCCACAGCCAGTTCCAGCAGGTTTCCTTTGCCGGTGCGTACACATTCGGTGATGGCTTCCAGCGCCTTGTCTACTTCAGCCTGGTTACGTCCTTCTTTCAGACGGCGCAGGTTTTCAATCTGTTCCTGACGTACGGCGGTATTGTCCACTTCCAGAATATCGATCGGATCTTCTTTTTCCAGACGGTATTTGTTGGTACCCACAATGGTCTGTTCTCCGGAGTCGATACGGGCCTGAGTGCGGGCTGCCGCTTCTTCGATACGCATCTTTGGAATACCGGTTTCGATAGCTTTCGCCATACCACCCAGTTTTTCAATTTCCTGAATATGTTCCCATGCTTTGTGAGCCAGTTCGTTGGTCAGTGCTTCCACATAATAGGAACCACCCCACGGGTCTACATTCTTGCAGATCTGTGTTTCTTCCTGGATATAAATCTGCGTGTTACGGGCGATACGGGCCGAGAAGTCAGTCGGCAGGGCAATCGCTTCGTCCAGTGCATTGGTATGCAGTGACTGGGTGTGTCCCAGTGCTGCAGCCATGGCTTCAATACAGGTACGTCCTACATTGTTGAACGGATCCTGTTCGGTCAGTGACCATCCTGAAGTCTGTGAGTGCGTACGCAGTGCCAGTGATTTCGGATTCTTCGGGTTGAACTGTTTCACGATCTTGGCCCAGAGCATACGTGCTGCACGCATCTTGGCAATTTCCATGAAGTGATTCATACCGATAGCCCAGAAGAAGGAGAGACGGGGAGCGAAGGCATCGATGTCAATGCCGGCAGCAACTCCGGCACGCAGATATTCCAGTCCGTCGGCCAGTGTATAGGCCAGTTCGATATCAGCTGTTGCTCCAGCTTCCTGCATGTGATAACCTGAGATTGAGATCGAATTGAATTTCGGCATCTTCTGAGAAGTATATTCAAAGATGTCGGAAATGATCTTCATGGAGAATGCAGGCGGATAAATATAAGTGTTTCGG
>OIET01000832.1_pt1 | contig 20190 bp, 17 predicted proteins | sample 1581871 | NCBI WGS metagenome assembly OIET01 (sample SAMN03279760, study PRJEB24777) | human gut metagenome | isolation source: fecal sample PR121 from 1 month old male Malay infant, vaginally delivered... | place: Singapore | collected 2005-09-16
GTGCCCATACTTTTTTTCAGCCGTCTGCGTTGCTGTTACCGTTATTTTTTATCTTAATTAATGAGTCCTGACTCTAGAGAGCACCATCTCCATCTCTTTTATTATAGCATTCAAGTTTGTCCAAAGTTCGGATATTATAAATGGAAAATCAAAAAATAGGCAAGATAAAAATTAGATTATCATTGAGCACATCAATATGATTCATTCGGTACGTCTTTTTATGAATATTTTCGTATAACAGTAGCATTGCATAAAAAGGTTTTTCAGTAAACCATAAGAGCGCCTAAAGATATATGATATCCACTGCGAATTAAGCATGTTATCCATAAAAAGTGCCATTATTTCGGCAAATCTGGCAGTGTCATACTTCCCAATATATTATGACGCAATTTCAAAAGTAATTCTTTTCTCAATAAAATTGTTGCTGACAGTACGCATATACCGACCATATCCATAAATGATCTGACTTTATTTCTTGATACTCTAAGGAAAACACCTATCGCTCATGGAGCAGTATTGCACTTTGATCAAGGATTTCAATATAAAACTTGAGCAATTGCAAAATGACAGGAAGTCATCCCCGTATATATAATTGTCTATACAGGATCCTTTTTTTCACATCAACGGAGGAAAGCACGGTAACCGTAGCCGAAGTATGGTCGTCATTCCAACCAGAGTGTTGGCGGTATCGTCGCCCTGCAGAAAATAGTTGCCAGTCCCACCGGTGGCCGAAAGAGTAATGTGGTCACCAGACTTAATGTCACTCAATTTGATCGTAACGTCCTTGGTCTGGGCACTGGCATCAATCGTGATATTGGCAACCTTGTCGAAGGCAAGTTCCGTGGTGTCGTAGCTATCAATATCCTTCATATTCTCGAACGCTGCAGCCGTATAACTCACGGAGATATCTCCTGAAACGGTCGCAGTGACACCGTTTTCAGCAGCCTTGGCGACGGTTGACGTCGTATCGGCGGCGATGTTGGCGACGGAGTCGGTGAGGTCATACCCATTGCCGGAGTTCTGAAGGATGGAACCAGCCACGTTGGCGATATTCGCAACCGTGTCGTCCAGATGGTAGTTGATTGCTGCGTTGGCGTAATCGGTACCGTTGGTGGCTCCAGCAACAAAGTCCTTCAAAGCGGCCTGCTAGGCAACGGTGACGTCTCCAGCGTCGAGGGAAGCGGTGTCGGCGTCCTTCAACGTATAGTTGACAGAGAGAGCCGTCAGCCTGCGCGGCGAGGGCAGCTTCAACGTATATTTCTAAGCTATGTTGCAGGGATCGAAGTCTTCGGCCAGCGTATGGTCAATATTGGCCTTCTGGAAATCGACACCAACCTTTTGACCATAGGTATCGAGTTTTTCGTCCTTACCGTACAGGTTGTAGTGTTCTAGAGCGGTCAGGCCATGTTCGGCGAAGATGGCTTTGACTTAATCAAAAGACCAGTTGCTACGACCACCTTCGTTAGTCGTATTCATCTGCGCAACCTTGGCGATGAAATACGCGGCGGAATCAAAGCTATCACTAGTAGCAATGCCTTCAGTGAAACCGTACAGCTGATAGTGTTCCCATGCAGAACCCATGCCGTTGGCGATAATAGCGTCCATGACCGAGGCAGCTGTCCAAGATTTTCCTTCAAAATTGGTGGCATTGAACTGTGCGGCCTTGACTGCAAGATACGCCGTGGCATCGAAAGAATCGTTGAGGCTGACGTCAGCGAATCGGTATCCCATCCTTTATCGCCATTCTGCTTGCCATCGGGGTCGATCTTTTGCAGCTGTCGCAGCTTGTTTTCGAGATATTTTTACATCAAACCAAGAGGGTACTTTGATATCAGCCATTTTATCCTCCGGAGGATAAGAGAAAGTTGTTTTGTTCCGTCATCCCGGCCCCATGCCGGGAGAGGAACGTTTGGACAGATTCCCCTGAAACTCCGCAAACGCGGCTTGCGGAGAGGGGGTAGCCCATGTCTAGGTGGTACCCTTGCCGCATCAGTTGCAAACCGAGCCAAGGGCCACCCATGAGGGGAACGTGTCCCCCCCAACGCCCGGGAGAGGGCATTGAGTTCGAGTCAGGATGGGCGGAGCCCCATCCGGGATCGCTGGCCGACGGATTCCCTGCCGGCCGGGGAAAGCGCTTCGGCAAGGAAGCGCCTTCCATAGGGGCGAGGAACGAAACGCGCCGATTTTACTGTCTTTGATGCAACTCACTGTCTTTTATCCAGAACGAAGTTCAGACGCACCGAATTGAAGAGCAGTGACAGCTCCAGAAATCCGGTACAAAAAATTTGCTAACAGCGTTTCGAGACAGGCCCGGACGATTCCTTCCGTCTACTTCTTCTAAAAAATATAGTTGCATTTTAGCCGATTTGAAAAAAAGATGCTACTCATTTTTTGTCTATTCTTTTAAGGTAGATAGCGTAAAAGTCATCAGAACTTTTTCTGGTTTTTCCGCTTTTGTGAAGGGTTCTGTTTTTTTCTCAAAAAAAACGTTTTTGTCAACATCTTGATTCTCAATATTTTTTTTTGGCATCTTTTTTTGCGGAAATGTAATCCGTTCTTTTTTTTCGGAAATGATTTTTTAATACTACAGAGTTCGTGAACTGTCAAAATAATTTGACTCGAATGTCCGCCAATCCGGACAGAAACTCTCCCAAGCCGGGCGTATGCGGCATAGTCTGCTTTGCAGGTCATGTCAGAGACGCATCACGGTTGATTGGTTTTGAGGACACTTTCCGGGAAGCCGACCTCGGCTAGTGGGCCTTGAAAAGCCTTTTGGGGAGAAACAACTTCCCGATGTCGGTGTTCGCGGCGGAAGACAGGGAGCTATCAAAATATGGTCTATTAATATAGAAAAGTGAATAATAATTTTTATCCAAAAAGAGGCTTTGAATATGTTATAATAACATCGCCCAAAGAGCGCGGGAATCTTTTTTTATAATTATTAAATATGGTAGATTGATTAGGTAAAAAATATGTGCGCATGAATGGCTTTGTCTTCATTCTCTGGAGAGCGAAGGAAAGAGGTTGGTGTACACAAGAGCCGCTTCATGAGCACATGCGATCAAAAACTGCTATGGAGGTACTATAATGGCAAGTCGCCAGAGGCAATGGACGGGCTATCCGGGGGTTTATTTTGTAGAAAAGCTTCAAAAAAAAGGAGGGGGAAAAGAACGTGTCTATTATGTCGTCTATCGGAAGGGAGGCAGGCAAGTGGAAGAAAAGGTTGGACATCAGTATAAGGACGCAATGACTCCCGTTCGTGCGAGCCGAATCAGAGGGGAGCGGATCGAAAAAAATATCACGCATGAACTCCCCAAAAAGCAGGGATACACCCTGAATCAACTGTGGGCCCATTATAGGGAGATCAACGGGGACAAGGCCAGCAGCCGTGGAGATATATACCGATATAACAACTATATCGCTCCTGTTTTTGGCGAGAAGACGCCCGATGAAATGGTCACTTTAGATATTGACAGGTTACGAAGCGAATTGCTTGTGTGCCTGCGCCCTCAAACTGTCAAGCATGTTCTTGAACAGATCAAACGTATTTTGAATTTTGCCGTAAAAAAAAATTTCATTCTTGCACCCACGCACCTACAGTTTGAAATGCCGGTCGTTGATAATCAGAAAACAGAAATGATGACGCCAGAGCAGATATCCGCTTTCTTATCCGCACTGGATGAGGAGCAGGATCAGACAGGTGCTTCCGGTGTCCGCTTGGCCCTTGCAACAGGCATGCGTCACGGGGCAATCGTAGCCCTGCGTTGGGACGATCTTGATTTTTCCAATGGTTTCATCCTACTGCGTGGGGAGGTCGCCAAAAACGGGAGAACGGCGAAAATCCCGATGAGTCCTCCGGCACGCGCGATTCTCGAGCAAATCCCTCGGACGGACAGCCCCTACCTCTTTCCGGGAAAGAAAAAAGGAACGCATCGGGTCACCTTTCGTGGTATAGCCCGAAGAGCCAAACAAGCTGCCGGACTTCCAGAAGATTTTCGCTGTATGCACGGATTGCGTCATACGTTTGCCTCAGCCCTTGCCAGTTCGGGGAGAGTCGATTTGTATACGCTCCAGAAGCTGCTGACACATAGTTCTCCCTATATGACGCAACGGTATTCACATCTGGCCGATGAAGCCCTTTTGCGCGCGGCTTCCGTCATGGGAGATATTTGGAGTGAGGCAGAAAAAGTAGGGAGTAAGTGATTTCATCGCTGGAAAGAGCTCTTCTACAGGAATAAGAGCTCTTTCCATGAAAAGTAAAAATATTTTACATGCTCATATAATCAATAAGCATGTAATTATATAAAACAGATTGTGTAATTTTATTTTATAAAAGTAACATATGATAACTGCAATATAAAGCTCTATTAAAAAATAGAGAACATTTCAAAGCACGATGGGACATGTTAAAATTTTCTGCACTGGAGGATGGCTATGGCTCAAATTGTGGAGCATCCGACACAGTAGCCCGGAAAGGAAGAAGGCAAAGAGGAAACCTGTCCATGAATCGCTGGAAGGTGGAACGTTTCTTTGCCTAGTTGGACAATTTTCGTCGTCTGGCAACTCGCTTTGAGCGACTTTGCATGATGCATCTTGGTTTTATTCAGTTGGATTGCATCATGAGCCTGCTCAGAAACGTTTTGAAATGCTCTCTAGCAAACGAACATCTCCGTGATTCGTTGAGGGGGTGGCAACACGTTGCTCTGTAATGGATTCCAAGAAAGGGACGGCGGGGCTCACCCCGGGGACGTCGTGCCTATTCCAGCGAAATGTTTTCCCGACCGATATAATAGAAGAACTTGGCACGGGCGCTATGGTACTCCATCAGGGACTGGCTGGCGTCGGTCTCGGCCTGGGTCAGCTTGAGCTGGGCGTCCAGAAGATCGGTGATCGTACCGGTGTGGGTCATGTACCGCTTGTTCGCCATGTCGTAGCTTTCCTTTGCGGCCTCGACACCTTTGCGGGATACGTTGATTAAATCCTTTGCGGCCTTGATGTCCAACAGTGAACGAATCACATCGGTCTTGGCTCCGGACATGGCATCTTCGTAGTCCTTCTGGAGGGCTTCCACGCGCTTTTTATCCCCGAGATAGGAAAAGGTCGTGCTACCGCCCGTGAACACATCCCATGACACGTTCAGGCCGACGGCCCAGTAACTGCGCGAGTAGTCAGTATACCGTTCTTCCTTGTAGTCCTTGTGATACTTCATGTTGTCATAAGTGGCGTCAACTCGGGGGAGATATTCGCCGAGCGTGATGTCCATGTCCTTGAAGGCGATGGCCACGGACTTCTGAGCCATGATCAGATCAGGGCGGCTGAATAGCGCGGTCTTGATGGCCTGTTCCTCGGTATAGCTCACCACGCCGGAGAAATCGCGCAGATCGCCTGTGTACAGGATTGGCTCGTCAGGCGAGTAGTTCAGATATTTGTTCAGCTGCACCTCTGCATTGCGGATGGTGTTCTGGACGCGGATTTCCTGCTGCTTGGCCTTGGACAGCTCCACCTGGTTTTGAAGCACGTTGACGTAGGGTGCCATACCGACTTTGACGAAGGCTTCTGCGGCCTTGAGTTGGGTTTCAATGCGAGTAATGGATTCCTTAGCGCTTTTCAAGTCTTCGCGGGCCTTGAGCAACTGGAGGAACTGAAGCTGCACGTTGGCGATCAGCTCCAGCTTGGCCTGCCGGTGTCTGGCTTCCTCCATGTCCACGGAAAGCCGCGACTTGTCCAGATTGTTTAAGTGCGCGAAGCCCGCGAACAGGGACAGGTTCACCCGGACGCCGCGCGACCAGGAGCGGCTGGACAGATCGTCCGTGCTGCCCGCGGCGCCGGAGTTTTCCAGTCTGTTGTTGCTGGAAACCAGCGACACGCGGGGCCAGAAGTAGCTTTGGGCCACGCCAATGTTCATCTTGGCCTGTTCCAGTGTCAGCAGCTTGGATTCCACGCTCGGGTTGCCCTTCAGAGCGTGCTCCACGGCCTGTTCCATAGTGAATTCCTGAGCCTGAGCCGGAGTACACAGCCACAGAACGGCCACAAGCATCCATCCGTATTTGAAACGATCCATATCGGACTCCATATCAGTTGCTCGGTAAGAAGGCGTGCCTACTCTTTAGCGTATTTTTTCCAGAACGCACAGCGGCTTATCCGCCCCTCTGAGGACCAGCAGGTCCCCATGGATTTCCCATGATTCCAATTTGTTAAATACTTCAGCAAATGTTTTGAGGCCAAAAGTCTCCGCCATGCGCAGGTTTTTTTCATCCAAGCGGAATGTGATACGGTTCGCCTCAAGCCTATAGGAAAGATGAACGGCCAAGTCGCTCATGACCATGTCAAGCCGCCCGTGATCTGCTTTTTCCTGTTGAAACGTACAGTTGAATGTCTGTCCTTCAAGCGTTGCGAACCAACGCGCTCCGGAAACAAGCCTTTGAAACCGTTTGGGGGTGTCCTGCGGAAGCTTCGGAATGACGTCCGTGGCGCTCCGCAAACGGAGAATGCGCAACGAAGCCCCGCGTTCCTCCACGTCCGCATCGACAAAAATCCGTTCTCCGCGCTCGCGCAGTTGTTCGATCTGTGCATCAGGAAGCAGGGGATACGTTTTGTTTGTGGCGGCATCTTGCAACACAGCGGTGGAGCCTCCAAACGTAAGTGTACCCATCACGGCGAAGGGAAATCTTTCACCGCCCTTGTGTAGGGTGACGTTCATATACTTGGGGAACGGAGATTGGAGCCCCCAGTACAAGCTTCCGGAACCGCCTATATTCAGAACGCGCTCCAACCCGTTGCGGTTCGTAAGCTGCAACAGGGAGCCATCCTTCACCTGAAACCAGGCCCCGGTCAAGGTTCGCTCCGAAGGCCGACCGTCTGCCCGCATCATCCGTTCGCGCAGGATGAAGAGGTGGTCCGGGTTTAGAAGCAGTGTGGCGTCGTAACGCACAGTTCCGGACTCCACACCGCCTGAGTAGGAGGCGGGGGCTTCCAGAACAGGAAAGGTGACCGCCCCGCACAGTGCAGGGGCGGTCGAACAAAGGAAGATCAACCAACACACTATGCGCATGGATTATTCCCGTAGCGCGCGTTCCCAGTTTTTCAATAGCGGTTCGATCATATAAAAAAGGACCGTGCGCTTCTTGGTTGTGATGAACACCGTAGCAGGCATGCCAGGCGAGAGGTACAGCTTGGCATCCTTGAGCGCAGCGGGATCGATTTCCACATAACACAGGTAGTACGGCATGACACCCATGTTCGTGCGCTCCTCCAGACGGTCGGCTGAGATGTATGACACCTTGGCCGGAATGTGGGGAGTGATGCGCGTATCGAAGGCGTCGAGCTGCACCAGTGCTTCCTGCCCGATATATACGTCGGTGATCTTGTTGACGGGCACCTGCGTTTCGACGATCAACGGCGTATTTTCGGGCACGATGTCCATCAGCGGTTCGCCTGGCCGCACGACGCCGCCCTTGGAGTGGACCTTGAGCCCCACCACGCGGCCTTTCACGGGCGCAACGACCTGAAGTCGCTTTTTGGCGTCCTTCAGGGGGCGGACACGTTCACGGGCCTGGAGGATTTCGTTGTCCAGCTTGCCAAGCTGATTGGTGGCTTCTTCAACGAAACGGTTTTTCGCGTCCTCAATGCGCAGAAGCAATTCGGCCTTTTTCTGGCGGGCCTCGGCGATGGACTGCTTCATGCGCCCTCGGTTGCCCTCGTGACTGGCCAGCATTCGTTCGAGTTCCAATATCTGTGATTTTTCCAGATACCGTTCCTCGTACAACTGACGCTTGGCCTTAAGTTCTTCGTTCAGTGTTCCGATGATCGACTGTTCGGCTTGCATCTGATCCTGATAGCCGAGGATTTGGGCGTCAATCTGGGCAATCTGCGACTTAAGCAGAGAAATCTGTCCGTCGAGAGCCTCTCGGCGCGCGGTGAAGATTTTCCTTTCATTGGCGAGAACATCTTCACTGTGGGCGCTCGCGGCGAGCGAGATCAACTCCTCAGGCCACGTAAAATCGGTTTTGAGCTCCTTTTCCGCAGCGGAACGGGTCTGGGCGGCCAACAGGGCGACAAGTTGCTTTTGCAGCATGTTCTCGGAGGCGTCCACCTGTACGCTCTCCAGCACAATGAGCGGCTGTCCTTCCTGCACCTCATCGCCTTCACGGACGAGGATGGAGTCGACGATACCGCCTTCAAGGTGCTGGACGGTCTTGCGTTCCGTTTCGATTTTGACCTTTCCGGGAGCGACGATGGCGCCGCTGATTTCTCCGAACACGGCCCATGTACCGAGTACACCGAAGAACAGAAACACCACAAGGAGCCCCTGCCGGATGATCTTACGGGGATCCTCAATGCTTTCGCGCTGTGGGTGCTGATGATGAGGCGTACTTTTTGAGGCTTCCGATGCAGGGATGGCTTTGGTTTCGATGGTCGCAATTTTCACGCCTTCAGGCTTAGACATGGGCTTCACCTCCGGCGTCATTTAGTGCTTCCTGCTTTTGTCGTTCCAGTTCCTCATGCTGGAGGCGAGCCTTGGCGGCCTGCTCCTGCTGTTGCTTCTGGAGATTGGCAAGCTTGGTCAGGACTTCCTGACGCGGGCCGCACATGGCGATCTGCCCGTCCTGAACCAGCATGATATTATCGACGATGGAAAGGATGTTGGGCTTGTGCGTGACCAGGACAACCGTGGCCTTCAACTGCTTGAGGTTGAGCACGGCCTGCAGCAGACAGGCTTCGCCCTCTTCGTCAAGGTTGGAATTGGGCTCGTCGAGCACGACTACCCGGGGATTGCCGTACAGCGCACGGGCGAGGCCGATGCGCTGGCGTTGACCTCCGGAAAGCACGGCCCCCTGATCCCCGATCTGCGTGTCGTAGCCCTTGGGCAACGAGAGGATCATGTTGTGGACGCCCGCAAGTTTGGCGGCGAGAATGACCCTTTCGGAATCTACAGTACCCAAGCGTGCGATATTTTCAGCGATGCTACCGGCGAACAATTCCACGTCCTGCGGCAGATACCCGATGAAAGGTCCGAGTTTTTCGGAATCCCAAGTGGCGATGTCAGCGCGATCAATGCGAACCTTACCGCCCGTGGGGGCCCATATGCCGAGCAGCAGCTTGCATAGTGTAGATTTGCCCGCGGCGCTGGGGCCGATGATCGCGAGCGACTGTCCAGCTGGCAGGCGGAAGGACATTCCCTTGATGATGTGGCGGCCGTTGGCGGCGAAGATTAGGTTTTCGGTGGAAAGTTCCCCAACGGGATCGGGGAGGTCCATCGACGGTGGAGTATTGGGAGAATCCAGCATCTCCTTTAGGCGTTTGTATGCACCACAGGCTTCTAACGACTGTTTGTATGTCGCCATAGCCTGATCGATAGGTGCAAGCGCGCGGCCCATGACGATGGACGCGGCGATCATAACGCCCGCAGTGGACTGATGGCTCACAGCGAGGTAGGCTCCAACGGCGTAAATGAGAACCTGCAGACCAACACGGAGGGACTTGCTGACCGAGTGGAGCAGTCCAGCACTGCGGCTGGCGCGGGTCTGGAGTTCTATGACGATGTCGTTCATCTTGGACCAGCGCCCGGCCACGTTGTTGATCATGCCCATGGAGCGCACGATACTGGCGTTACGCATGGTTGCGCCAAGGAAATTGGAGGCGTGGGCGTTGAGCATGGTCGCAGACTCAAGGCGTTTGCGAGTGAAGCGTTCGGTGAGAAAGCCCAGCACGAAGACCATGATCCCGCCAAAGACAGCAACTAGCCCAAGATCGGGATGTAGGATGAAGATCAGGGCAAAGTAAATGGGCATCCATGGGACGTCGAAAAAAGCGAACACGGCGTTGCCGCCGAGGAAGTTGCGGAGCATCTGCACGTCGCGCAGGCTGCCCTGCTTCGCGGAAGAGCCGCCGGCGGGCCCAGTGGCGCTTTTGAGGTTTTCGTTGAGAACGGGAAGGCTCAACATTCGGTCGAATTCAATGCCGGCCCGAACGAGAAGGCGGGAACGGATCCACTCAAGCAGCGCCAGCACAACGAGGGCGATAACGGCGGCGATGGTGATGACGGCCAAGGTAGACAAGTTATAGCTGGTCAGTACTTTATCGTACACCTGTAGCATGTAGATGGAAAACGTGAGTTGGAGCACGTTGACGAACATACTGAAAAAAAAGGCGTATCCGAAAAAGTACCTGCAGGAGCGTAAGAATTCTTGCATAGGCTCTCTTCTCAGGTAGTTGCGGCCCGCAGATGCGGGCATGCCGGAACGCGTCTTCCGCAATCCTGGAAGGCGCACCTTAACCTTCTGGACGATCCACCGGACCGACCGGGGCACCGTACGGCATGAGAATCATACGGACGGCACTTCAAGATAAGTTTGCTTTACTACGCTGTCCAGCGATGGAAGGCAACAGAAGAATCATATCGGAAAAGTGAGGTACGCCTCGTTCTTAAACGTCACAAGGTGAACGGCAACACGTGGAGGGCGTTACCGCAAAAGGCGTATCGGCTATCCCCCATAAGGAAGGGATGGCGTTCGATGCGCGGGCGATCGAGCCAATGCAGAGACTCATATTCCAGTTGGCCTGCGCAGTTGCGGAATCTGAACGGACGCTGAGCAGTGAGTGTCAGAAAGAAGATATCGCAGCGGCCAGAGTGAAGGGCAAGGTTTTGGGGAGGCCACGTCGGAGGTATGGAAAACTGCTGGCGGCGTTGAAGCACTGCTTGAACAGGCAGGCCCAAGTACAACCTCAAAAACAGGATCGAAGAGGTTATTGGAACCGTGGTGATCGCTTTTGCCATTGGCAGGCACGGCCCGGCAACCAATTACGCACAAGGCACATCTCAAGTGACTGTCAAATCAAGTCCGATCCACTATAGCTAAAGGGATTTCGTAGCCTGTGTACTGCACTGTCGCTATTTCAGGAACGTCATCGGGATGGCTTGCCTTGCCTGTCCGCGTTTTGGATGGGGAGCTTCTTCAGCATATTCTATGCCGGATAGCCTCTCAATGCACAATGCTCGATCCTTTATGGATCGAGCATTGTGCATTGTGTATGCCTTGGCAGAGCTACAGATTTGAGCACATTAGTTCTTTAAGAGCGCTTTCCCAGTGTGGCATCGGCGGAAGTCCGCAGAGCCTCAGCATCTTTTTTTTCAAACACGAGTTTGCCGGACGACGGGCGGGCGTTTTGTATTCATCGGATGTGCAGGGAATGACCTTTTGCGGGTTCCCGGCAATTTCGAAAATTTTGCAGGCAAACTCATACCAACTGGCTTCGCCTTCGCAGGTCAGATGAAAGGTACCGACAAGCTCCGGGCGCAGCAGTATTTCCCGTAGGCCCCTTGCCACGGCAAGCGCGCTCGTGGGGTTGCCTCGCTGGTCATCTACAACGCGGAGACAGTCGTGGCTTCCATCGGCAAGCCGTAGCATCGTATGCACAAAGCTCGGACCTCCCTGACCATACAGCCAAGAAATCCTCGCGATGATATGGTTTGGGCAATGCGTGCGGATGGCCTGCTCTCCTGCCCATTTGCTCTGCCCGTACACATTGATTCCGCCGTTGGGTGTATCGAATTCCGTATAGGGCTCCTGCGCGTCACCGCTGAAAACATAGTCCGTGGACATGGCTATGAGCCGAATGCCCTGCCTGTGACAGGTGGCGGCCACATTGGTTGACCCCACCGCGTTGAGCTTCCATGCTAGCTCCTTTTCCGTCTCGCACTTGTCCACAGCGGTCATGGCGGCGCAATGGATCACCACATCAGGATGGTGAGCCCGGCACACGGCGTCAAACCCGGCGGCATCGGTAATGTCTGCTTCCGGGAGATCCGTAGGAATCATTTCGAATTCACGAAGTTCAGAGCAAAGGGTGCGTCCAAGCATCCCCTTGCCGCCGGTCAGAAGAACTTTCATAGTTTATTCCCCGTTGGGGCGCGCAGTCCCCTGTCTCCGCTGAGGAGGCTCTTTAGATATGCTTCTCATCTTGTCCGTGAGCAGGGACTCCGATGGCGTTTGGGGTCCGGCAAGTGTTTTACGGTTCCAATTGGTGTCGCAACTCCGCAAAGAAAGGAGCGGCTTCATCCTTGGTGGACAGTTTCGGGGCGGAAATCGGCCATGCCACACCTAGTTCGGGATCATTCCAGCGAATGGAGCCCTCATCTTCCGGGTGGTAGAGTTCAGTGCATTTATAGTGGAAATGGGCGATGTCGCTTGTCACGACAAAGCCATGTGCGAGGCCCGGGGAGATCCATAGTTGCCACTGGTTTTCCTGCGTTAATTCAACTCCGTACCATTGGCCAAACGTCGGAGAGTCTTTGCGGATGTCCACAGCGACGTCAAAAACGCTGCCCAAGGAGACGCTGACCAGCTTTCCTTGAGGAAAGTTCCTCTGAAAATGCAAACCACGCAGAATGCCATAGCTGGATTTTGAATGATTGTCCTGTACAAAGGGAAAATCAATCCCTGCGGCTTCATAGCGTTCCTTATGCCACGTTTCGACGAAGTAGCCCCGGGAATCCCCCCATACTTTCGGCTTGACGAGCAATACGCCTTGAATGGGAGTTTGAATGACTTCCATAATCTACTTCTCCGAGTCCACGAGTTCGAGTAGGTACTGACCATACCCATTTTTCGCCATGGGTTCGGCAAGATGGCGCACATCATCGGACGTAATATACCCTTTGCGCCAGGCAATTTCTTCGAGGCAGGCAACTTTGAGGCCCTGCCGGGTTTCCACGGCCTGCACAAAAGAGCTGGCTTCCAACAAGGAGTCATGTGTCCCGGTATCGAGCCATGCAATTCCACGTCCCATCAGTTCCACATGCAGATCGCCGCGCTTCAGGTACAGATTGTTGACGTCGGTAATTTCCAGTTCCCCACGAGCGGAGGGTTTCACCTGTTTCGCGATATCCACTATGTCGGCGTCGTAGAAATAGAGGCCGGTCACTGCGAAGTTGGATTTGGGCTCCCTTGGCTTCTCTTCAATGCTGAGAACCCGCTGACTTTTGTCAAACTCCACCACGCCGTATCTATGCGGATCGCGGACATGATAGCCGAAAACGGTTGCCCCCGCATCTCGCTGCATGGCGGTCTCCAGAAGAGTTCCCATCCCTTGCCCAAAGAAAATATTGTCTCCAAGCACAAGGCAGACATTGTAGCCGCGAATGAAATCTTCGGTCAGTAGAAAGGATTGCGCCAGCCCTTCGGGGCGTTCCTGAACAACATACTCAAAATGGCATCCCCACTGGGAGCCGTCGCCGAGCAATTCCTGATACAGGGGCAGATGCTCGGGCGTTGAGATGACAGCAATCTCACGGATACCGGAAAGCATCAGTACTGACAAAGGATAGTAGATCATCGGCTTGTCGTAGATGGGCATAAGCTGCTTGCTGACACTGCGCGTGAGCGGATAAAGGCGCGTTCCCGAACCGCCTGCAAGAATAATGCCTTTCCATTTCTTCATCGCTACACCCTGCCCACATAGTTGGTCTGCATCCAGTTACGGTAATCGCCGCTCTGAACGTTCTCTACCCATATTTTGTTGTTCAGATACCACAGAACAGTGTCCCGTAGGCCTTCCTCGAACGTGTGCGTGGGATGCCAGCCAAGTTCGGAAGACAGTTTCGCGCAGTTAATGGCATAACGGAAGTCGTGCCCGGGGCGGTCCGTTACAAATTTGACGAGAGCGGCATACGGGCCTTCGGCAGAAGGGCACACGGCGTCGAGCACATCGCAGATACCATGAACGACCTGAAGATTGGTGCGTTCCGAGTTTCCGCCGATGTTGTAGGTCTGTCCCGTTTTGCCCGCTTCAAGCACACGCTGAATGGCGGAGCAATGATCTTCCACATGAAGCCAGTCGCGGATGTTGGAGCCGGTTCCATATACGGGCAGTGTCTTACGGGCCAGAGCGTTAAGCGTCACCAGCGGGATAAGCTTCTCGGGGAACTGGCGAGGGCCGTAGTTGTTCGAGCAATTGGTGATCAGTGCGGGGAAGCCGTATGTCTCATAGAAGGCCCGGACAAAGTGGTCGCTGGCGGCCTTCGAAGCGGAATAGGGACTGTTGGGACTGTAAGGCGTCGTCTCCGTAAAGGCTGGATCTCCGGGTTGAAGAGCTCCGAAGACTTCGTCAGTGGAAACATGCAGAAAACGGAACGCGTCTTTCCGGTCGGCAGCCAGTTCGTTCCACCATGCTTTGGCAGTACGTAAAAGCGTGCAGGTTCCGAGTACATTGGTGCGTACAAAAGCTTCGGGATCGATAATAGAGCGATCCACATGGCTTTCGGCCGCGAAGTTGACTATGGCGTCGGGCTGGTAGATCTTGAGCAGATATTCGACAAGTTCCTCGTTGCCGATATCTCCATGCACAAAAATATGGCGAGAACTGTCATGTAGCGAAGCCAGATTTTCCAGATTCCCGGAATAGGTCAGTTTGTCCAGATTGATGATCGTGTCACCAGCAGTGCAGCGGGCAAGGACATAGCAGGAGCCGATGAACCCGGCACCTCCGGTAACGAGCAATGTAGCCATATTTTTCCTCGTGACTAACGAATACGGTTATGTATTTGTTTGAGTGTACCGAATACCCCCGACTGATACGCGATCATGCCGAAACGAGCAAGCAGACGGCTCCAGAAAGGGCTCTGAAGAAACCAGTAACTATAGTTTTTTCCTGATTGCCGATAAGATTCTTGCAGGCCTCTAAAACCGTCCCAAAGTCGCATATTGTCCTGAATGCACTGCTTGAGGGTAATCTTATGGTTGTAGCTCCCCGCATGCAAACGCCATGATGTCAATTGGGCAGGGACAAAAGCGAACAATCCGGTTTGGGCGACCTGTATCCAGATCCACCAGTCCAGCCAACGGGGGACGGGGGCCGCAAACGAACACGCCCGCAAGCGTTCCGCTTTGAGCATGGCGCAGGAGAAGGTCGGGATTTTGTTCTCCACAAGTAGGGAGGATTGCAGAGAGTACGCTCCGCCAGATCGGATGCTTCGACGTTCATGTTCCCGCATGACGCGAGGGACATAAATGTCAAACCATCCCGTACCCGCTCCCGGCATGGGAAGAGGTCGAATCGCATTCAATACGACGTCGGCCCTCGTTTGTCGGGCTAGCTCCATGCGCCGTTCCAAGCATTCGGGTTCCCATAGATCGTCAGATTCGAGAAAAGCGATCCAGTCTCCTCCGGCCTCCACAATGCCGAGGGACAATGTTTCCGGGAGGCCGTGATTCTTCCCGTCGGGATGTTGCAATACGCGCACGCGGGGATCGTGTTCGGCGAACGAGCGGGCTAGTGCTACGGAACCGTCTTTCGAACCATCATCAATAACGAGCAGCTCAAAATCTATCCACGTTTGGTTCAAGACACTCTTGATGGCCTCCCCTATGTACAGTTCATAATTATAACTGGCCATCAAAATAGATATCATGGGCGAATCTTCCTTGTAACGTGCCTAGTATGCTTAATAAAATATATAATTACGATAGAGAATTTTTATACTTACCTTCACTTGTTTTTATGCAGACAGATGTAAAAAAATGATAAAAAACAGCTTAATAACTAAAAATAATTTAAAAATTTATCTGTCGTTTTGCATAAAATGAAACCCTCCCATAGAGGTTGGCTTTTATAGTTTGGGTGGTTGATTTGAACTTTTGGCCTCTGCGTCTCGAACGCAGTGCTCCACTTGGTTGAGTACAGTCAGCAAAAAAATGCTTCAGCTCATAATGAAGTAAACCACAGTTTTTATATTGATGAACAAATAGTTTATTTTTAAATATAAATTTATAACAATATTATGTTAAAAGTAAAATTATCCGGGAAAGTTATCCTGAATTGTATTGACGTCTATAGTCAGGACTCATAATTAAAGGTAAAAAATGACGTTCCTTCAGTAGCTGCAGTATTCTGGAAGGGGTAAAAGAATTCTTTCCATTTGTAATCGCAGCCTGCCCTTTGGGCAACAAACGCAGGATAGGTCGCCTGGCCTCGCAAACGGCGTGAAGTTTGGAATTCGAGTCCCTCTTTTTTGCGCTTTCGATGAGCGGTTTCCCCTGTTACCTAACATAGCAATGCGTTGGACACAAACTCCGGCTATTATCCGAGCGCAGATAACACGGGGCTCCATGTTTGCTGACAAGTCGTTACAGAACTTCAATCCCCCGACCGGAGCGAGTGCTTTCGGTTACCTCAGTGCCCAAACATTCACGAGAGTATCATTAATACCCTATGTTCGTTCCTTTGAAAATGACAATTTTTGATACTAGTCCAACAAAAAATGGATTGGTATGCAGATTCCAGTGAGGTGAAACGGCAGAAGAAACTATTGTGAGTGCCTTTGCATTTCCTCTGTTTGTGCAAATAGTTATGAAAAAAGGACTCAGATTTTTACATCCAAGTCCTTGATTCCATTCTGGTGCGCCCGGCGCGATTCGAACGCACGGCCTTTAGCTCCGGAGGCTAACGCTCTATCCGACTGAGCTACGGGCGCGGAGTTTCCCCGGAAGGGGACACTACAGAGTTGGGAAGCTAGCTCTTGTGCCGCGTCCTGTCAAGCTGTATGCTCCGGTACCGGGAGCGTGCTGAGGCTTGTTTGGTGTCGGAGCCGTGTTTTTGTGTCCATCCGTTTGTTACGCTTCCCCTTCTTTTTCTTTATCTTAAGGAGTATTCCATGAGCGTTTCCGTTACTTGGTACGGTCATTCCAATTTTAAGGTTTCTTGCGGCGACGTGACTGTTTTCATAGATCCCTTCTTCACGCATAACCCTTCCTGCCCCGTGACGTGGAATGAGGCCGGGAAGCCGGATTTGGTGCTCGTCACCCATGATCACGGCGATCATACGGGTGACGCCGTGGCGATCTGCAAAAGCAGTGGCGCAACCTGCGGCTGCATCGTCGGTACGGCCGAACGCCTGATCGACGCCGGGATGTCGCAAGCCAGCATTCCCGCCGGGATCGGCTTCAATATCGGGGGCACCATCGAAGTGAAGGGCGTCCGGGTCACCATGACGCAGGCGTTCCATACTTCGGAATCCGGGGCCCCCGCAGGGTACGTCGTGACCATGCCGGACGGCTTTACCTTCTATCACGCGGGCGATACCGGCCTCTTCTCCTCGATGGAGCTGATAGGTTCGCTGTATCCGCTGGATTTGGCACTGCTGCCCGTGGGCGGCTTCTTCACGATGGACGGGTTGCAGGCCGCCCATGCCGCGCGTCTGCTCAAGCCCAAGGCCGTGATCCCCATGCACTGGGGGACATTCCCGGTCCTTGCGAAGGACACCTCGGCTTTTGCGTCGCATCTCGCATCCGTGGCTCCAGATGTCCGCCTGGTCTCCATGAAGCCCGGTGATAGCGCCGCGTTCTAATCACGGAGGTGTCCCATGACGCTCATCGAACACGGCGAACTGGTCCGCCGCGCTTTGGAATATGTGCAGGAAGAACGCTGCCGCCGCCCGGATGCGCCGCTTTCCTCCCTGCTTGACGAAGCGGGTATGCGCTTCAATCTGACGCCGCTGGATGCGGCCCAGCTTGCCCGCCTTTTTTCCGAAACAGGACAGGAGCCTTCCGCCCCGTGCAAACGCTAACTTTGTTCCCCTACAGGACGTTGCCCGATGCCTTCGCTTCTTCAGAGACAGATATTTAAAGAAATCGCCAACCTGTTCGTTCTCGCCGTGGGGGTGCTGCTGACGCTCATCCTCATCAGCCGGGCGGTGCAGATGCGGGAACTGTTTCTGGGGCTGGATCTCGGCATCTTGGATACCGTTCTGCTGTTCGGCTATATGACCCCGCTGTTCCTCATGCTGGTGATTCCCATCGCCTGTATGCTCAGCGTCTTCCTGACCTTCCTGCGCATGAGCACGGACCGCGAGCTGGTCGCCCTGCGTGCGGGGGGCATCAACATCTATCAGATGCTTCCCGCGCCGCTCCTGTTCAGTGTGATCTGCATGTTGCTGACGCTCTGGGTATCCCTGCATTGGCTGGCGTGGGGCATGGGGCATTTCCGGGAAACGATCCTTGAAATCGCCAATACACGCGCCCGTGTCGTGGTGCAGCCCGGCGTCTTCAATACGGACTTCCCAAATCTGGTGCTTTTCGCCCGGCAGGTGAACCCCGGTGACGGGGATATGTCGCAGGTTCTGGTGGACGACCGTTCGCACCCCGAGCGCCACATGACCATCCTCGCCCCGGAAGGGCGCTTCGATACCGATACCGAGCGCGGCGAGCTGGTATTCCTGCTTGAGGACGGCAAGATCTACACCACGGATAAGAAGGGGTCCTCGGTGCTGGCCTTCGACGAATACAAAGTGCGGCTGCCGCTGGATTCCCTCTTCAAGAGCCTTGATCTCGGAGATGTGCGGCCCCGCGAGATGTCATGGAGCAAGCTCTCCAGCATCACGCGGGAGGAAGCGCTTAAAGTGGACGCCAACTATGCCAACAAGCTGGAGGTGGAGCGCCACAAGCGCTGGGCCTATCCGGTGGCGTGCATCGCCCTGACCCTCTTCGTGCTGCCGCTGGCTTCGGCCTTTGAGGGGCTGCACAGGCAGACGGGGCTCATGTTGGCCCTTGCCATGTTCTTTGTTTATTACAGCCTGATGTCGCTTGGGTTCAGTACGGGCGAGTCCGGGGCCATCCCCCCCTCCATAGGGTTGTGGGTCCCAAACATCCTGTTCCTATGCCTCGGCATCTACGGGCTATGGCTGACGGCGCATGAGCGAACGCCGCACGTGGCGACCTTCTTCCGCAACCTGCGGACACGGAGGACGTCATGAGCTTGCTTTTCCGCTATCTGACCAAGAACAACGCGATGATCCTGCTGCCGACCCTTGCCGTCGGCATCGGCCTGTATGTGCTTACGGACCTGTTCGAGCGTCTTGACAACTTCATCGAGGCCGGGCTGTCCGTGGGCATGGTGCTCACCTACTTCGTCGTGAAGATGCCGCTCGTGATTTCGCAGATCCTGCCGGTGATCTTCCTGCTGTCCACGGTCATCCAACTGTGCATCATGGCTCGCAGCCGCGAACTGACGGCGTTGCAGGCCGGGGGCATCTCCCTCGGCGTGGTGGCAAACTCCATGATCCTTTGCGGCATTTTCTGGGGCGGCGTCCAGCTTGGTTTCTCCGAATATCTGGGCGTTGCCGGGGAACGCGAGTCCGCCCGCATCTGGCAGGAAGAGGTCCGCAAGAAGAACCTCGCGGCAACGGTGCTGAAGGATGTCTGGTTTACGGATGGGGACTGGATCGTCTCGCTCGGTACGCTTGATCCCCAGGCGCACGGCACAGGCTTTTCCGGGTATGAACTGTCCGACGACGGCCTGAGCATCAAGCGCATCGTGCAGGCGTCCACGTTCACCGCCGAGCCCAGCCACTGGGCCTTGCAGGATGTGCGCGTCTACACGCCCGACACCTTCACGCAGGAGCAAGAGCCGGATTTCGTCCTCCCGCTCAGGCAGGATCCCGAAACCTTCCGGCTCGTCAGTACGGGCACGAAGCCGCAGCAGTTGCCGCTCTGGCAGCTTGGGGACGCCATCAGCCAGTTGAAATCTTCCGGTTCCAATGTGGAGGCGCTCCGTACGGCGTGGCACGCCAAGCTGGCCTATGCGGCATCGATTCTGGTCATGGCCTTCGTGGCGACGGCCATTGTCTCGTGGAAGGACAACATCTATATCGCCGTGACCGTCGCGCTGCTGTGCACGTTCCTGTACTTCGCGGTGTATACCCTCGGTACGACGCTTGGGCAGCGCGGCATCCTGCACCCGTTCCTCGCCGCGTGGACCGCCAACCTCATCGCGCTGTTCTTTGCGTTTTGGCGGCTTATCCCCTTGCTGCTGCGAAGGGAATAATTCACCGGAACCTTTTAAAGATTTGAGGGGCGAGAGAAACGTTCTGAAGAAGGGGGCACCCCCACGTTTCCCTCGCCCCCTCCAACCTTCCCTCCTCTCCCTTCAAAGCCTTTTCTCTTTATCGAATCCCACTCGACCGCTTTTCCTGTGGCAGAAAAATGTGTTCTTTGGGGTTGACGAGGGTGCTGTTTTTTGAACGGGGCCAACGGGAAAAGGCGTCCTTTCGTGGGCGCAGTCTTAATATGAATCCCGCTTGAAGCCTTTCAGCATTGAAATACGCATTCCCCAGAAGGAAAGCAGACTCAAGAAAGATTACGAACAGGGATTCGATAAAGTCGAAAGTCTTTGAAGAGGAGAGGGTGGGGTTTGGGG
>OIET01000847.1_pt1 | contig 19846 bp, 18 predicted proteins | sample 1581871 | NCBI WGS metagenome assembly OIET01 (sample SAMN03279760, study PRJEB24777) | human gut metagenome | isolation source: fecal sample PR121 from 1 month old male Malay infant, vaginally delivered... | place: Singapore | collected 2005-09-16
TTTTTTTCAAGCAGAAGACGGCATACGAGATTGCCTCTTGTCTCGTGGGCTCGGAGATGTGTATAAGAGACAGATTACAAGCAGAAGGCCCAACAGGTTGGGGAATACCCCATCGATGATCTCCTGAATTACAACGGGGTCTGCATCTGCCGACGCCGCGAATTGAAGGGGCGTTGCCAGCTTGACATAGCTTGCGGAGAGCGCGCCGATTACGATAATGCCGAATAGCTGCACGGCAACCTTTATCTTTTCCATGGCCTGGCCCATGAGCATCGATACCGCTTCCTTGCCAAGTTCGTAGCCCTTGTCAAAAAGGAAGCGGGCATATACCCACAGTAAAATGGGGGTGACCACGATGAAAAGCGCTGGGCCGAGGGGGCTATAGGGGCCCGTTCCGGCCAAAGAGATGGCGATCGTCGTCAACAGGGGAAGCGCCGTCGCCTGAATCAAGCTATCCCCGACGCCGGCGAGCGGACCCATGAGCGAGGATTTAACGGTGCGGATCATCTCATCGTCCACATCCGCGCCCAGGGCCTTCTGCTCTTCCATACCAACGAGAACGCCCCACAGCACACTTGCCGTCGTCTGCTCAGTATTGATGAAGTCGAACATCCGGAGCATGCCCGCGCGCTGGCCTTCTTTGTCGTAGTACTTTCGATATAGAGGGGCCATATCGTACGCGTAGCAATTGCCGTGCCAGTTTTCCAAGTTGCAGCAGTACAGATATTGCAGCTGATAACGCCAGAAGAGTTTGTTCAGCTCCGCCTTTGTCAGCGGCTCGCGAGTAGCGATGTTCTTTTCCATGGCTTAAAGCTCCTCGTCATCGTTGAAGTTGGCTGCCTGGGCCAATACGGGCTCTTCTCGTTGTTCAATTCGGTAATACAGGTAAGCAATGGCAGCCGCCGCAATTGCGATGGCTATGAAGCTCATCTTCATAACAGAGAACATCATGAATCCCAGCACGAAGAAGATGAACATCCAATTGCCGCTCACATTGAATTTGAGAAGCATAGCCATTCCCACCGCAGGCAGGGTTCCTCCAAGCAAGCTGAGGGCGTGGAGTACGTTTTGGGGAACAACGGCAAGGAAGCTTTCGATAGCTCCGCTTCCCAGGTACAGCAAGACGAAGACTACCGCAAAGTTCATTACTGCAAGGAACAGCTGAGGGAGCACCACGTTACCGAGGAACATTTTGCGATAATCGACTTCCTCGATTGCCTTGCGCACAATTCCGGTGCATACGGTGTTGAAGGCTCGCATAACGTGAGTGAGATTTGCGGTAAGCACCGAGACGGGCGCAGCGAGTGCGAGTGCGGTGCCCGTATCCAAGCCGCTGCTGATCGCAAGGGCCATGATGGGATAGGAGACCACTCCCACATCGACGGTGACCGCTCCACCTACGGCAAAAGCGCCCATATACGCCAGCTGGAACGCAATTCCCAGCTCCAGTCCCTTCTGCACATCTCCAAGCAAAAGCCCGACCAGAAGTCCGCCCACGAGCGGTCGTTGGCAAGTGTACCTACCAAATACCATGCCGCCCGTTGAAGCGAACGTGTTGGTCAGGTGGTACATGCATGCCACAAGCAGAATTTGAATAAACGACATGTTAACGTGCTCCCATCTCGTTTTTCGCGGTGCTCCAGGAAAGATTGGGTGTGGTGAAAGCTGGGTTAACGATCATGTTCGTGCCTACGCTTTCCAAGTAATTCAAATCTGCAATCTGCTCACTGGTAAGGTAGAACATCTTTTCAACCAGCTGCGCACCCTCGCAATTCGGCTGCGGGCCCAGGTTCAATGTGCCTTTAAACCGGTAACCGGTTTCGACAAGTCGCCTTGCGCTTTCAGTGGTCTTAAAAATGATTAGGTAGCTCTTTTTAGATGCTTCTGCTTCAGGCAGCTTGCGGGCGGCTTTGTCCACGGTAAAGCACAGCATTCGGATAGACCCCAGTGCACTGGCGTATATCTTCTGGATAAACCCATCGCCAGCAATGTCATCGTCAACAATTATGACTCCGTCAACTGGGTGTTCCTTAACGACGCGTGTCGTTGTTTGTCCGTGTACCACGCGACTGTCTATTCGATAATGCGCAATCAACTGAACCTCCTGACCTCTGATGGTGATTACTTGCTAAGGCCTTGACACAGGATGATGACATAAAACTATAAAAGACGGAACTAGATAATTCATAAATAACTATGAACGGTCGAATTATTAGGATTATAGGTATTAAACGAGCTATTTGGTAAGGCGCCGCCCTCTTTTTAATCGGAGATACCTGGCGGGAGGAATCTCCCGTCCGCATTCAAGATCTAGTGAGAATTCACGTGGCTAAGATTTGAGGGCAAGATAAAGGGTTCCATCCAGTTTCTCGAAGAACATAATGTCTGCCTTTTATGAGGGGTTGCGAGATTGGACCGCTGTGGTGTCATTGGGGAGGCTGATGAATCGGACTGGATTGTGAAAGGTAAAGACGCTCGTGGTCAGACCGTGTTGGCTTACCGCTTTCGACTTCATGGATAACTGTGCGAGCGATCTGTGTGGCCGCTGTGCTCATCCTCGTAACGTGTGAAGATTCGCAATCAAACATCGTCGTCATGAATGCTCGCGATTGCGAGAGCGTTCATGGAAAACCTGCACATCTTCTCCAGCAAGACTCCTTCGCGCAAGATCGAGCGCAGGATGACGCAGACTCGAGAAGGTAGGCTGCAGGCTCATGAACTTGTAGAGGACGAGAACGACTGGCGGGCACTCTGGTTGTGGGGTCACTAACTGCGAGGCTACTGGTTGCGGGACAAACAAAATTAAATCAACGCCGTGTGTCAACCAAGGTCCTGCTGTGTATGGACGAGGAATTCTTGAAGTGATCCATCTTAGATGACAGGGCATCCGTGCCGGCCAGGTTAAGTAAGTCAAATAACTAGAATAATCAGAATAATTAGAGTAAGTGCGATATATTGCAGGATATTGACCTCTTATCGGTTTTTCAGGAGGTTGCTATGAGGCAGGCGAATCCATTTACGCCGTCCGCCGGGGTCGAGCCGCCGGCGCTTATTGGACGCGAAGATGTTCTTTATGACTTTGAGGAGTCTCTCCTGGCGGGCGTTGGAGCCCCCGGCAGACTTATGCGCATAACTGGCCCGCGCTTCAATCAAGAAAAAAAGACAATTTCGAGGAGTTCGATATTCGCGAAGCGCTCGATGCTCAGGCAACCCCTCTCACTAAAAAGGGAAAAGGCCTGCTGGTAACCGTCGATGAAGTGCAAAACGCCGAACGGGAGGATATCACGCGAGTCGCCATCGCCGTCCAGCTTTGAAGAGCTCTCGTCCATTCCCATCGATGCCGTAGCAGATTCACTTGGCAAAACAATGCGCAAGGGCGGCCTTGAGATAGGGGATGAGGAACTCGAGCGCGCCGCTGAGGCCACAGCGGGCTACGCATACCTGGTTCAGCTCGTTGGCTATAACATCTGGCGCACCGTGGCTATGAAGCGCGGCGAGCTTATTGCGACCAGCGAGGATGTCCGGGCAGGTATTGACCGTGCTATGGGCGAGTACGAGCGCGCGGCTGTAGAGACGGCGATTGCCGGCATTGGCAAAAACGCGCTTTGGTACCTTCTCGCCATGGCGCAGGATACCGCCGTGGCCTCTGCGACGGCGGATATAGCCGCCCGCATGGGTGCGCCGACCTCGTCGCTATCTTCAGTGCGTCCGCCGCGCGTTCCTGTATACGCTGTGGAGCCACAGGTTCTTCACCGGAATGTCCCGCGCGGCGCATACACTAATGAACGGCCGAAAGGCCCAAGCTGGCGCGGCGAGGAGAATGCCGTGCCCGTTCATTCAATAGCGGCCAATCAGAGTACATCAGAGCAACGTATGAGAGCAGCCCGGGTAAACGCGCCGGGGCCAATCGCAGCCCGCATGACGCGCGGGTGCAACGTATTTTTGAACGCAATGGGAAGGCCGCCCAACACGCGCGGAAGCGCAGGAGGAAACATGTCTGAGATCAACGAGACTGTAGAGACCATGGACGAGAACGTAGAGACCATCGAGACCGTTGAGACCGCTGTCGAGGCAGTGGAGGAGTCCGCCGGCGAGCAGGTTGCCGCCGAGAACGAGAACGAGACCGAGACCGTCGTCGAGGACGAGGCCGCCGAGGTTGTCGAGGAGACCGCCGAGGCCGAGGAGCCCAACACCGACGACGAGCTGTTTGATAAGGCCAACCGCGCCGCCCGCCTGCTGCGCGCCCGTCGCGCCGTGATGGGTCGCGAGGCCGAGGCCCGTGCCGCCCGCATGGAGGACCTCAAGCGCGCCCTCAAGCTCCTGGAGCTCAAGCCCAAGATGGAGCAGAAGGAGATGGCCGACCTGCTGGGCATGCGTCTGCGCGAGCTGGACGCCCTGCTGGCCGAGGCCGAGGCTGCTGACATCGTGGCCCGCGTCGAGCCCGCCGACGAGCCCGATATGCGCAAGGTTGTTGTCTACACCGGTGAGGACGCCGTCGCCCGCGTTGGCGTGCTCGCTAAGAAGCAGGACAAGCTGGTTCCCAGCCTTGACGACGAGGAGACCGAGCAGCTGCTCGCCCTGCTGAGCAAGGTCATCGACCCCCTGACCGCTATGGGTCTGGACAATGATGACGATCGCGGCGGCCGTGGCGGCTTTGGCGGCCGCGGTGGCGACCGTGGTGGCCGCGGCGGCTTTGGCGGCCGTGACGACCGTGGTCCCCGTCGCGATGACCGTGGCTTTGGTGGACGCGGCAACGACCGTGGCAACCGCGGCGGCTTTGGCGGCAAGCGCTACTAAGCCTTCCGCCCACGCGCCTGCGCCTGCAAGTCTGGCTCGCGTCGCTTGCATATAGCGCTTTCAGCTACATGAAAACGGATCCGGAGCATTAACGCTTCGGATCCGTTTTTTCATGCGTTTTTGGACGAGGACGAGGGCGAGGACAATGCGTTGAGAGGAATATCTATTTGAGCAAGTCTACGAGCATGAGTTCATCGCGATCTCGATGTGCCGTTTCGGAGTAAACCTTGATTGCATGTATGAGCTTGCCACAGTCGCTCCAATAATCTGATAGGAATCTGTCCTCCTTTACATCTTTAATCCCTAGCGTGCTTTTGCAGAACACGTTTGGCCTTAGCGAGCGGTCTTTCCTACTTGCCCGTTCCCATTCGCGAAATGCGCCTTCTCGGTGAATGACGAGCATCTCGATTTCTGGTTTCGTGTAGAAGCTCAGTACCTCTGCCTCGTCCTTCAGGCTTTTTGGTAGAACGAATTTGCCAGAAGAGGTATCCACTATTCTTGCAATGGCAAGTCCATTGGCTGTGGCAGACCGGTAGTTCACATTGAAGTACCGGTCGACTATGTCTTTAGCTTTTCTGGTCCTGGTGTAGTAACGCGTTGCGTCGGTGTAGTCGGAAACCAGATGGTCATGAGGGACAATGAGCGCATCGTTCTCAATCAGGGAATTGATAATTGCGGCCTCAGCGGTTCCCTCCACAGAGAAAAGGACAAAGTGGTCTTTCAGTATGTCGCGACACCGGTCTCTATCCATTCAGCTGCTCCCTTACATAGAGTCGCATTGCCTGAACATCGGGATAGTTAGGCAGGGAGCCGCGAACGGCGTTTCTTAGAATGGCTGCGGACTTCTTGTTTTCTATCCTCTTGATTTCGTCAGAGTATTTTACCGCCTCCGTGTTGTAATTCTCATCCCTGCGCAGCACATATACCGCATCTTTTCGGTGCAGCTCATCAAGTATTTCTGGAACGTGCGTGGTAAAGACTAGCTGCGCGCCGCGCGGATTGGTGACGGGCGATGTGAAGAGCCCTATTACCACTCCCACAAGGGATCGGTTCAAACTCGTGTCAATCTCGTCGATAATCATATAGCCGCCATCGCGAAGCCTCTGCAGCGCAAACTGCACCATCTCGGCTCCTATGATTGTTCCCTGCGATAGGAAAGAGGGGATTGCGTCGGGGCCCACCACGCGCTCCTTCTCGCCGTGAAAAGTAAGATGGTAGACCTGCAACTCTGGATCGTAAGACAAAGACTCTATGCTTGGATCAAACGCGCGCAAAACGGGGGAGGGAAGGCTTTCTCGTGGTAGAATGCGCTCCGGCCTAGATACGGTACCGCCACGTTTGCCGGTAACGCGGAAGACAATGCTCTCGTGATCTCCAAGGAATGCCCGCTCCTCGTCAGTGAGCACGGTGGCGTCGAGCTTGTGATCGCCGTTTCTACGGATGAGCACGGCTGCGTTGTCTTTAAATGCCGCCAGGTCATTCAAAGTATCACGCTTCAAGCTTGCGGAGTTGTATTTCCAAAGGGTCTCGTCAGCAAATACAAGGTCGTCGGTGCGGACGCATCCAGATCGGCTCAGATCATCTTTCTCGCATTGTAGCGCCGATTCCAACAGGTAAAACGCCCCGTCATTCCAGAAGATCACGGAGAGCTCTAGGCGCTCGTCAACCCTGCCTATACGGTTGATTTCTCGTGCTAAGTGCCTCGATACGCTTAGGTCCGTGAGATATGAAACAATGAAATCGATTAGATTCAGGGTGGTTGTTTTTCCGGATGCGTTAACGCCAACAATACCTGTAGCATTCTGCGAATAGATAGCGCCGGAGTTTCCTAGGCGAGTGACGTCGGGGGTTAAGCCGTCTTCGTTTTTCGAAACGCGGTCGGTAGCGTAAAAATCAAGCTCTAGCATGCCGTTCTGGTATAGGGGCAAGCCCTTGGCAACAATCTTTAAAATCCGCATATCTAATCCTCGCTTCGTCTCTTGTTCTCGATGTACGCCTGTTTGCTTAAAAGCGGGTAGCGTGAGTAATCATAGCACTATAAACATAATAACTGTTTATAAGTTTTACAGTCGCAGCGGCAATATCTGTGAAGCGCTCTCTAGATTGGCGATGGTCGGCCGACCCATTGCGTTCATGAGATCGGATCCTTCCCGTAATACCTCCAATCGCAAGATCGTACACACGTTCGATCGATACAATGACATGATCGAACACGCGTTCTTTCATGGGAGGGGATATGGACGGGTCCCAGGACTACTACGATGCCAGCTCCCTAGACTCCATCTACAGCTACGCCAAAAAGCTCGAGGGCAAGACGCTGCGCACCGCGTGCCATCTAGCCGCCATCGATGACCCGCATCGCCGCAAGGGCTCGTTTGGCAACGCAATCGAAGAGTATTACTTCCACTATGACATCAACAGCTCTGCGGATCCGGATTTCGCCCAGGTAGAAACGGAGCTTAAGACCACGCCGCTTCGCCGTAAAAAGAACGGCGAGCTCTCCGCCAAGGAGCGCTTGGTCATCAGCATGATCAACTATATGAGCGTGGTGGACGAGACCTGGGAGACAAGCTCGGTCCAAAAGAAGCTCAGTAAGATCCTGCTCATCGCCTATGAGTACGATAAAGACCTCAACCCCGTGGACTTCTTTGTCGACCTGGTAGAGCTTTGGGGCATTCCGCCAGAGGACGTGCCCGTGTTCCGCCGCGACTGGAATACCGTGGTCGAAAAGATCCGCCAGGGCAAGGCGCATGAGCTTTCCGGCTCTGATACGTTTTATCTAGAGGCGGCGACAAAGGCCGCGTCCAGCAAGGTCCGCAGGCCGCAGCCGTTCTCGTCCATTCCCGCCAAGCCTCGCGCGTGGGCTATCAAGCCGGCGTACATGACGGCGATCTTCAACAGCATGTTGGATGCAAAGGCGATCGAGCGGCGAGAGGGGGAGGGCGACCTCGACCTTGAGCATCTTGTCCGCTCTCGCTTTGAGCCCTACTTTGGCCTTACGGAAGAGGAGCTGGGCGAGCACTGCGGCTACCTCCATAATGGGCGCCGCAAACCCAAGAACCTGTGCGCGCTCATCACCAAGCATATTCTGGGCGTGGACCAGAACGCCAAGATCGCTGAGTTCGAGAAGGCTGGCATCAAGACCAAGACTATCCGCCTAAAGCGCGACGGGGTACCCAAAGAGTCGATCTCCTTCCCAACGTTTGATTACTTCGACCTGGTGGCTCGCCCGTTTGAGGAGAGCGACTTTAGGGAGTACCTGCGTAGCAAGTACCTCTTTGTTATCTATAAAGAGGACGAGGAAACTCGCGGCCGCTACCTGCTTTCGGAAGTCCTCTTTTGGCAGATGTCCGATAAAGACTTACTAGAAGCGCAGCGTTGTTATGAGGAGATGCGCCGTCGCGTCGCCATGGGTCGCGCGGACTGGTCGGTCAAATCCAGCGAGAACCGCTGCTGCCACGTCCGTCCCCACGGGCGCAACAAGGCAGACGTTCTACCCACGCCGGCGGGCAAGCCAGAAACAAAAAAGTGTTTTTGGATCAATGCTCGATATATAGGCGAAGAGATCGATAGAGTAAGGCGGGAAACGATCTCAGGGGCGTCCGGCACCCTTACGGCCAACGGCACCCGCGCGGTCCACGGCTCCACCGTGGCCCAAGGCGTCGCTACCGCGCACGGCGCCGGCGCATGCAACCCGCCCACGCAGCCAAGCGCCTCTGTAGTTGATAGGAGTTATGTGACAAAGAACGTCATTCGAGTGGCCGAGCTTTTCGCCGGCGTTGGAGGCTTCCGCCTGGGTCTGGAGGGCTATAGCGACCCCGCGCATCCGCAGTTCGCCATGCCGTCCGCAGGTCCCTTCAAAACCATCTGGGCCAACCAATGGGAGCCACCGGGAACCCCAACGCGCCAGTTCGCCGCCAAGTGCTATCGCGAGCGCTTTGGCGAGGATTCCCTCATCAATGAGGACATCAACAAGGTGCTAGACGCCTACGAGGCGGGCACCATAGACATCCCGGACGTCGACATGGTGGTCGGCGGCTTCCCCTGCCAGGACTACTCGGTGGCAAAGCCGCTGTCTCAGGCAAGCGGCATCGTTGGCAAGAAGGGTGTGCTCTGGTGGGACATCTACCGGTTCTTGCGCCTTAAGAACACGCCGCGTTACGTGCTGCTCGAAAACGTCGACCGCCTGCTTAAAAGCCCCGCGTCGCAGCGCGGTAGGGACTTCGCCATCATCCTTTCCTGCTTCGCCTCCCTGGGCTACGCGGTCGAGTGGCGCGTTGTGAACGCCGCGGACTACGGCTTTCCCCAAAAGCGTCGCCGCGTCTACATCTACGCGGAAAAGACGGATGAGGCGTGGGGCCTCGCCGACCGTATGACGCGCGGCGTGATGGCCCAAGCGCTGCCCGTAAAGCCAGAGGTCGATCCCGTGGGCTTCACCATTCCCGCCGACCCCTATGAGTGCTCGGAGTCTTTTGGTATGGGCGCCAAGCGCTCCCGCTTTGAGACGGCGGGCGTTATGCAGGGCTGCAAGGTCATGACGGGCAGGCTAAACGTCGAGTACAACGGGACGTACAAAACCCTTGGCGACGTGCTGGTCGATGATGCGGAAGTGGACGAGTCTTTCTTTATTACGGACGAGGATAAGCTGGAGCGTTGGCGCTACTTCAAGGGCGGCAAAAGCGAGCCCCGCGTGGACAAGAAGACCGGCTTTACCTATCAGTACACGGAAGGATCGATGGCGTTTCCGGACCCGGTTGACTGTCCGGCGCGTACCATCCTCACAAGTGAGGGGGGGGGGGTCGGCCTCACGGAGCAAACATATTGTGCAAGCGGGGGACGGCCGCTACCGCAGGTTGGTTCCGGACGAGTTGGACCAGCTGCAAGGGTTCCCCAAGGGCTGGACGGACGCGGGCATGACCGATATCCAGCGCGCCTTCTGCATGGGCAACGCGCTGGTAGTAGGCATTCCGCATATGATTGGACGAGTAATCGCTGGGCGCATGGAATAGGTGCCAAAGAAGATGGGGCCAACCGCATTCTTGTAGCAGTTGGCCCCACGTGTTAGCAGTTCAGCTGCATAAACGAGCTGTGATGGGCTTCGAGCCTGGCTTTGGATGGCCAGAGCTGCTCGTTGCTGGGTAACGAGATTCGTCGCCTGTCAAAGTGGTTGTAGGCGGTATTCCGTAGCGCGCCGCTCACCGTGACCTCATAGGTGTCAGGCCTAATCGAAATGAGCGACTGTTGGTACAGTGCACCCAGGTCCGTTCTAAGCAGGATTCCGGCAGACGGCGTATTGCTTGCTGCGCCCAGATAGGAACTGAGATATGTCGCGTCGAGTGCGGGCAGTGCATCGTAGCCAGAAATCGCGCATTGGCCGTTATACGCCTCGATAAGATCCATCTTAAACGTTTCTCCGTGGGCATTTTTAAGGTCCCTCTTGAGCGAGGTGAAGTCGCGCTTCCCCTCATGGGAAGAACCAAGGTAGTCAAGGTCTAGCGTTGTGCTGTTAAACAGCACAACGGCGCGCAGCTTGGCTGCGTTTTCAAGGGCATCTTCTATCTCTTTTGCGGAGATGGGGGAGAGGGCACCGCTATCGAGTTTATGGACGGGTCCATGAAGGGTGAAGATGCCCGCCACGTTGTTGTAGCTTTCAAGAAACGCAAGGCCAAGGCATTGATATTCGTTGTCGGTCTTGTGGAAGACGCCTACGGGCACGCCGTCCTCAAGGCAATTGATAAGCGCTTGGTTGTACCTTGGCGAGCCGGGCTTCCGTCCCGTATTGTGATGATGCTCGCAATACTGGATCATCCAGGTGCCGTCATCAAGAAGGTGGACGGAATCCGCTCCGTATATCGTAGGGTTCGCGATGGTGATCGAAATCGCGTAGTCCTGCCCGCCCGGTTTGTGTATCCCTCGTTGCGCAACAAGGGTGATGGGCATATCTTTGGGGGCATGGTCTTTCCACGGACGAGGTCCAACTTCTCCCTCGTGGCTCAGAAACCATTGATACGCCGGCAAGTAAGAGCCGGGCACAAGTGAAGTGGCTCGTTCATACGATAGCGTTAGGCCTTGATACGTTTCTATAGACATGCTCACTCGCCTCCTGGCCTAATCTTTGGCGAGGATTTCAACGAGTTTATCCAGCATGATTTGCGCGCGTTCATGCAAGAACTTTTTAGCGGCTGCGGGATTGCCGTTCTTAAGGTCGAGGTCGGCATCACGCAGGTCTTGGCCGTTGTAAACAAACTCCCTTTCTCCGTTGAAGGTAAAGAGTTCTCCCTTGGATGCGGGGAGCGTGGTTGATCCCTTTGCCCTGTTCTCGGCGCTAGAAAGGTAAGCGATGTTGCCGAGGTTGCCACCAGGGAGCTTGTACGTTTTGTACGCGTATTGTCCGCTCGTCTTATTTCGGAGCGTCTCGCGTGAGATTAGATGCTCAATGTCGTAGGCGCTCTCGGAATATGCCTGGGGATTACAGCTTGCAAGGACGGTCAGCAGAGTCTTCGCAATGGGGTCAACATTGATCGACTCGTTGTTTTCGATTGAATCCAGATAAGACTGGGTTGCAATCTCGAGTTTTGCCCTGGAGAAGGCAGCGCTCGTCGCATACGATAACGTCCCGTCTATATAGTTGCCAAGCCTGGAGTCGCCCGAGCCTTTCCATTGATTGGTGAGCATATCCAAGATGAAGCACCTAAAGAGGTTACGGGTTGTTTCGTTGTAGCCCTTCTTCTTGTAATCCGGCAGCGATTCAAAATCCGTTGAGCGAATCGCTCCATACCGCGCGAACCAAAGAGCTGCAAAAAACGAGAGAAATTGTAGCTGGCCGCTAGATTTAGAGGTCTCGTATGCTTCTCTGCTGCCTGGTTTTTTCAGGAACTTGGCGAAGCGTCCGTTGATCTCATCGTATTCAGCAAGCATGCACTTTACCAGGTGCTCCGTGGCAGCAGGGTTATCCTCGAAGCCCGCATTTGCGAAGACGTCGGGAAGTCCCTGGGGGCCTTCCTTCTTTCCGGCGATTTCCTGCGGGCGGAGTCCAAATGCAATCGCAAGCGTGTTGTAGCCAATGGTATCTACGGTGTCGTCTTGCTCGGCAGCCTTATCCGGCCAGCATGCCCGGCATCGCGAGATAACGAGCTCTCCCAATGCGTGGCAGAATTCTGGCAAGGTGACAATGCGCTCGCGCCTCATCTCTTCAGCGCTAAAGTCTTCGATCTCAAGGCCGTCGCGATCTTCTGTGAGCGCTTCATAGCGTGAAATAGTGCGCTCGAGAATGTCATCGGAATAAGGCTCCGGTGACAGCTGGACTTGATAGCGGTTCCATTGGGCAGCGAAAACCTGGTATTTCGTCAGCTTTCTTCCGCCAAGGTTGACGTTGGCGAATACCTCGGGCAGCTCCGATTTGTCGCCCGTGAAGAACACGCAGGGGATTTGGAGGGTCGACAGGTTGACATACTTATCGAGAGCGGTAATGAGCTCGACTTGGATATCAACAATCTCCAGCATATGGCCATCGCTACATGCCGGGTAGATTTCCTTGATTTGTTGAGCTAGATATGAACCGGGCAGATTCCTCTTGGTGGCATGTAGGTGCAGCATCTCTTTGATTGCGGAGATGAATTGATTCCTTAATTTGGTTCTTGCGTCTTCCGATTGCTGCGCTGCGCCAGAGAGCGCCATCAAGGAGTCAATCTGCTTCGCTGAGTTTGATTCAATGGGAAAGTACTCCTCTGGATGACGCTGATATTCGCGCAGTGTAGAAAAGCGCTGTTGCCCATCAATGAGAGAGTACTGTTCGGCGTTGTCGTATTTATATAAAAGCAGTGATCCAAAAGGAAAGCCCCTGCTTATATTGTCGATGAAAGCAGCCTTTTGAGATTTGGACCATACCAACGGACGTTGATACGTTGGTATAGTCATCTGGTTTTCAAGATCTTCGAAGTTGATGGTTTCTATTCTGTAGTTAGACATGCTACCTCCCTGCTCTCGCTTTGATCATTAGATCACGTTGAAGTGTTCTAGATCAAGCATTCGCTTGCTGGGAGGTATTTCCAGCAGGGCTAGCTGTCGTATGTGGATGAAAGGGGTCCTACTTTAGAAAAATGACATCGTTGTGATATTCGATGAACTCCTTCTTTGGTTTCTTAACCGAAGGTAGGTCGATTTCTGCCCCGTCGAAGCTCCATAGCCAATCGAGCGGATCTTGCTTGTGCTTTACGGTATGGGAAACGCGAATCTTATACTGTTGGTCGATTGTGATCAGCCCTTGGTCGAACGCGCGGTCATGGAATGCGTTTAAGAGCAAGCCGTTGTCGGTGGCAAGGCGTTCTGTTTTTGGATTGCAGATATTCCAAGGCTTGATGTGGCTAGCCACCAATAGTCTTGGTATAGAAATGCCTGTTATGCAGCATTTATTGTGATACGCGCTAAGAAGGGAATTGCGGAAATACCGCTGGTTGACTCGCTGCCTTACAGCGGCGATACGCTCTTGTCCCTCTGGAATCGATTCTAGGTTGCGCTCGATGGGTCGGAAGGAATCAAGCTTCTTGTCGGGATCAGCGGTTGCCTGGTTGAGGAGGTCGAGTGATTCGCTAACCAGCTCATCTCCTTTGCTGTCGTACTCAATCCAGATTTCCTTGTCGAGTTTGCTACCATGCGACATGCCCACGCGGCCAGATTCAACGCGGTTGGCATCGTTGGCGGCAATGTTCCAGAGCTTAAGAGCCACAGCGGAGGGGGTTCTATCTAGAGCTTTGGCTAGCGCTATGATATCCGAGTTACGTTTATCAATCTGGGAGGGTTCAAGAAGCAGGTAGAGCGCAAACGCCGCCCGCGTCTCTTGGATAGTCCAGTTTCTGCGTGTCATGAATTGCCTCCTCAAGGTGAGTCATTTATTGCAGCGTCTGTTTGGATCGAGAATATATCTTTTGTCTGGCAAAGGGTAGCGGAGCGTGACCGGTGTTCATCTATCCGGGCATGGATTGTGCTTCAATTAAAGAGCGGGATTCGTTGTTCTTTTGAGCCTTAGCTTTGTCTTGTGTGCTATCTGCTAGCCAACGCCATCCTGATGCTGAGTGTTTGGTTCAGGATTCACTTGGTATAGCGTGCGGTGGGGCTCAATCGTTCGGGCGCAGGTCGAACTTGCCTTCGGCATTAGAATATGTTGTTGGGTGCCGTCCAACTAAAGGGCTACTCGACGGATGTAGGGCCGTTGACTAGTATGTCCAAGAATTCCTGGAGCGAAGTCGATTTAGACAATCTGTCACTTCGTTCCCGATCGGAGCAGGCTTTTACGATTGTGTCGAACACTTCAAGGAATCGACGGCGGTCATCATGGCAAACAGCTATCATCAGCGCCAACTTGATTGTAGGACCGTTCCATGCGACTCCTTTATGGCAAAGTGCCACGCACACCATGGTTCTCTTGGCGTTCATTTCGACTGAATGGGGGATGGCGAACAGGTCGAACATGCATGTTGAAGAAAGCTCTTCGCGCTTCAAAACGAGGTCAATGAACTCATCGTCTACTACGCCTTCTTGTTGGAGCAGGGTTCCCATTTTGCGGATGAGGTTGTCTCGTTCCATCGGTTCGTCGGTTGATAAGAACAGTCCGTCTGTGAAAAACGGCTCAAGAAGAGCCCGTTGGCGGGAGTTTTTTCTGTTCTGAACCGCAGCGTCAATGATGCGCTCAACGCGGACCTGGTCGTCTGCGGTAAAGAATGGGGAAATCAATACAGAGCCGCTGGATTTGCAAAGGGATTTCCTCGTTGTGATGATTACGTCTGCTTCCGAATCGATAGAACGGAGCCCTTCTATGTCGATTTCGGCTAGAAGCGCTACGTCTTGATATCGACGATCAAGCGCTTCGCGAATTCGTTGTGATATCCCTTGATAATGATCGCATGCGAGGAGAATGCGGACTTTATCATTTTCAAGGGTGGACAGCAGGAGCATGCCAACGTGGATGCAGATGAACCCTACTTCACCATCGGAGACTATCACGCCAAACATCTCGCTTATTCGCCAGGCGATAAGTACGGAAAGCTCGTAGATAAACGGGCAGTTGAGCTTAATGTTCTCTAGGGCATCGGTGTCTTTGATTTGGGCTTCCTCGCGCCTTTCGATAAGCGCTTGCACGTGGACCGAGAAGTTGCGCAGCGCTTGCTCTGAATCAATTTCAAGCTGATACGAGCCAAACACGTCTTCAACAATCGAGCGGACGCCTTCTAGAACCTGTAGGGATTTTCCTTGAGAGGGGGCGTCGTCATGGGGCTTTCGCGATTCAACCTGACCGATAAGAAGGGTCGCCAGATAGTCTATATCTCCTTGTGTTGGGGCGACGTCATGGTGGCGCGCGTACATGCTGCATAGCTCGCTGGCGATACTTCTCTCGGCATCGCGATCGGATAGCTCGCATGCCGGGTCTGGCACGTGCAGACCGTGTCGCATGCGGTAAAGGGCCACGGCGATCGAGGTAATGAGGTTTTGGGCATAGCCTTGCTTAATCTGGTGGCCTTGATTTTCAATTACCGACAGCGTGCAGGTGCGTACGCGGCTAATATCCATGTCGTCAAAGTACTCCGAAAGGCCGCCGTATCTCGACATGGAGTTAACGGCTTCTTGGGAGACGAGGGATCCAATAAGAGAACGCTTGTCATGCTCGTTGCCTTCGATGCTCAGGGATCCCTGTTTGCGCACTAGCTTTAGGCTGTGTGCCTCGACTATTCTTCGCACATTTTTGATTTCGCGCTCTACCGACGAAGAGCTCATGTAGAGTTTTTCGGCTATATCATCGACGCCGAGGGCGCCGTCGTTCTTTGAGATGAGTTTCAAAATAAGCCATTCTGTTGAAGCGCCCTCCTCATTGGGTGCATCGAGAAGCTTGGAGACCGCGTCTCGAGAGGGGGCGATATAGCCTCGGTTGGTACTTTGAATGACTTTCTCATTGATGTTGATTCGAGCCACTTCAGATTGAACGGTGCGGACCGAGCAATCCAGCGAGATCGCGAGCGATTTGCCGGTGACGGGATAATCGGATGCGGCGATATGTTGCAGCAAGGCTGCCTGTCGACGGGTTAATCGCTGCATGTGCCCCTCCATGTCCAAAGAGCAAACGAATAGACGTAGTTAAATATGCTGCAAAATCTTAAAACAATCTTCAAATCTAATATTGCGGCGCATGCCGCAACTCCAAAGTGGAAACGGCCGCAACTGGTTTCTATCCTTGGGCCATGCAGGGTTCATCGCGCTTTGGAAGGAGTGGTATGAACAAGGAAGAACTTCAGTCGATGTCGTTTCAGCTTGTCGCGCATGCAGGTGAAGCCTCAGCCTATTTTTACGAGGCTATCACGTGCGCGAAAAGAGGGTCTTACGAGGAGGCGAACGAGAAGCTCGAACTTGGCGATAAGGCGATTGTCGAGGCGCACGAAGCGCAGACCGACCTGCTGCGCGCCGAGGTGGCGGGGGAGGACATCGCCTTCAGCATCCTTCTCATGCACGCTCAGGACCATTTGATGACGACCGCCCTTCTTGGGCGTATGGCACGTGAATTCATCAGCGTCTATAAGGAGATGCGCCATGAAGACTGATTTCATGTGGGGAAGCGCCACCGCCGCCTATCAATGCGAGGGCGCGTGGCGGGAAGGCGGGAAGGGGCTTTCTAATTGGGATGCCTTTTGCCATAGCGAGAAAAACGTGGTCAACCCCGTGACTGCGGACGTCTCCTGTGATCACTATCATCGCTACGAAGAAGATATAGAAATGTTGGCTGCTGGCGGCCAGAACGCATACCGATTCTCAATCGCCTGGTCGCGCATCATTCCCGATGGCATCGGCGCAGTTAGCGAGGAAGGCGTTGCGTTCTACAACCGTGTGATCGACCGCTGCCTGGCTCATGGCGTGACCCCGCTCGTTACCCTGTACCACTACGATCTGCCTCAAACGCTTTTTGAGCGGGGCGGTTGGGAGAACCGCGAAACCTGCAAGGCGTTTGAGGCATATGCGAAAGTCTGCTTCGATTGCTTCGGCGACCGTGTCCGCTATTGGGCGACGGTGAACGAGCCCAATTACGAGACCCAGTGCTGCTACGCCGTGGGCAACTATCCTCCCAACGTTCAAGATCTCAGTCGTCGTTGGTGCGCCATGTATCACATCTTGCTTGGTAGCGCGATGGTGGTCCGCGCTTTTCGCGGAGGAGGTTATCAGGGGAATATCGGTCTTGTGAGCGATTCCTATTCTATCGAGACGCTCGTCGACAATGATGAATACAGGGAAGCCGCTGTTAACGCCGAGCTTTTCTACAATCGCTGCGTCAATGATACGTGCGTGCTGGGAAAGATGCCCCAAGAGTTTGTGGATAAGATCGTAGCGGATGGGTGCAACCGTGATTACGCGCTTCCCGGGGACGACGACATCTTCCGTGCCGGAACGGTTGACTACCTTGGCGTGAACGCATACGCACGCTACCTTGTTAAGCCCTATACAACCGGCGAGACCTGCCTTAAGGCGAGCAATACCGGCAAGAAGGGCGACCGCCAGGAGGCCGTTGTCAAGAATTGGTTCGAAATCGACCGCGATGATTCGATGCCAACCAATGATTGGGATATGGAGCTCTACCCAAAGTCCCTGTACAACCTTCTCGTCCGTTTGCACGAGCTTTACCCGGAAACGTTTTTCATCATTACGGAAAACGGTATTGGTTACAAAGACGTTCTCGAGGAAGACGGCACGGTACATGACCCGTATCGCATCGAGTTCCAAAAGGGCTTTGCCGAGTGGATGCTGGAAGCCATGAAGGAAGGGGTTGATGTACGCGGTTACTTTGTCTGGTCAACGATGGATCTCTACAGCTGGATCAACGGCTACGCGAAGCGCTATGGGCTTGTGTACATCGATTACGAGAACGGAAATAAGCGCATTCCCAAGGACAGCTACTACTGGTACCGCGATTTTATCGAGTCTCAGGAGGTATAGGACATGGAAAAGTTTACCGAGTTTATCGAGCGCCACGTTGCTCCTGTTGCTGGCCGACTCGGCGCAAACCGCTATATCCAGGCGATTCAGAATACGTTCCTGACGCTTATTCCGTTTATGACGATAGGGTCCATGGCGTTGGTTATCGTTACGCCGCCCATGGACTACACGACCATGGATCCGGGCATCGCGCAATCCTTCATGCAGGGATGGCAGGCGGTTGCCGATTTTCTGGCGTTTCCCTTTACTATCATCAACACCATCACAACCGGATGTCTCGCGCTTTGGGTTTCCGTGGGACTGGCGTTTTTCCTGTCACGTCACTACAAGATGAACTCGTACCTTCCCGTTGCGCTTAGCGCCGCCTCCTTCATTGCCACGGGATTTATCAGTACCGAGGGCGCCCTCATGACGGACTTTATCGGTATGTCTGTTGCCACGGTCGAGCTTTTCAAGTTCCTTTCGGAACGCAACGTTGGCCGCATCAATCTGCCCGGCGCCGTACCTCCCGCTCTTGGCGAGTCTATGGCTCATCTTGTGCCCGCTGCGCTATGCCTCCTCGCTGTTTCCCTTATCAGCACCGCCGCTATTAAGTTGACTGCGGCGCCGTTCGCCAATCTCATCGCGACGATTGTTTCTCCTCTGGTTGGTGCGGTCGACAGCCCCGCTGGTATCATGCTCATTGCTTTCCTGATGCCTTTGTTCTTCTGGTTCGGAATCCACGATTCCGTTCTTACAAGTCCTCTCGATCCGTTCCTTTATGCCAACCTTGATGCGAATATGGCGGCTTATGCCGCGGGTGCCGCCGCTACGGCCCCGCCTTGCACGGTCACCCCTCCCTTTGTGTGGTATTTCATTACCATCGGCGGCAACGGGGCAACCCTTGCCCTGGCGTTGCTCACCTTGAGGAGCCGTTCTAAGCAGATCAGCACCATCGGCAAGCTCGGTATCATCCCCACGCTCTTTGGAGTTAACGAGCCCATTATTTTCGGCCTGCCCGTTATGTATAACCCGCTGATGTTCGTTCCCTCTATTCTCAACATGGTTCTCAATGCGGGCCTTACGTTCTTGGTAATGGATCTTGGCATCATCAACCATACGTTTGCTTATCCTGGCTGGAACGTTCCCGCGCCTATCGGAGCGTTGCTGTCGACCATGGATGTCAAGGCGCTCGTCTTTATAATTGGACTCATAATTCTTAACGGCCTCGTCTACTACCCATTCTTCAAGGCATATGAAAAGAAGAAGGTAGAAGAAGAGCAGGCCGAGGCTCCCGCGCAGGCGGAAGTCGCGTAACTCAGAAAGGGTTGGTCAATATGAAATGGATGCTATGCTGCTTTGCAGGCATGACGACAAGTATTCTGGGTGCGAAGCTTGAGGAAGAGGCCCGTGGACGTGGCTTGGACGTTGAAGTAAAGGTGTTTCCCATTGCTGAGGCCGAGTCGGCAATGGACGGCATGCAGGCGATTCTACTTGGTCCGCATGTTAAGTATATGGCCGAAGAGCTTGCGAAAACTGCTGGGGATATTCCCATCTACATCATTCCTCCCCAGGACTTTGGAATGATGAACACCAAGAAGATTGTCGATGCGGTTCTTGAGGCTATAGGATAGAGTTCCTGGCTTTGTTGCTTGGTGAGGGCGGGCGTTCTGGTTGGGACGCCCGCTTGTTTTGCTTTAATGCCGATAATTGAAATTGGACACCAATAGTTGATGAAGCTGCTTTACATCTTGGTAGAGAATGGGGCTGGCTAGATTGCTATGGGAATATGGGGGATAGCTTTCTTATGATCTGGTTCACCGCTGATACACACTTTGGGCATGCCAATATCATTCCGGCTGCCGACCGCCCGTTCTCGTCCATAGACCGCATGAACTCGCAGCTTATCGCCAACATCAACGACCGCGTGAGCATGACGGACACGCTCTACGTGCTGGGCGACTTCTCGTACCGCATCATGGTCGAGCAGGCGTACGCACTGCGGCGCCGCATCAACTGCCGCAAGGTGATCCTGGTGCGCGGCAACCACGACAAGGGGTGGGGCGAGCCCGGGCATCCGCCGGTGTTTAGCGAGGTGCTG